>SXGT01003579.1_pt1 | contig 106592 bp, 70 predicted proteins | sample 3176221 | NCBI WGS metagenome assembly SXGT01 (sample SAMN11356862, study PRJNA531348) | freshwater metagenome | isolation source: freshwater sample F1-120 | place: China: Fuxian Lake, Yuxi | collected 2017-12-25 | reverse complement strand
GCGGTGGCGGTTCGCTTGAAGGCGGCACCGGCTTGGAGATGAGCGACGGCGCGCGGCCCGCGCCGTCGGAGTCGCCGACGAACGTGGTCGCGTACAAATACGGCTCGCCGACGAGCCAGCCGGCCAGACAGCCGACCGCGCCGAACGCACCGAACAGCAGCACCTTTTTCCACGCCACGAGCAGGTTCATGACCGCCCTTGTGGAGGAATCGAAAACGCCATTTCAGAGTGGTCCGCTCGCTCCGCGAGCGGTTCGCGAATACGTTCGTCTCGAAACCTCAACCGCGCGTCGCGCCGCTCGCGGAGCGAGCGGACCACTCTGCGAACGCGCCTCACGGCACGACCTCGAACAGTTCCTTGTTCGCTTCCATGCCAGCGACCAGCCCGGCCACGCGAGTCGCGATCTTCGCCTCATCCTTCGGTCCGCTATCGAGTGTTCTCAACTGGTCTACCAACTCCTTTTGCCCTTCGCACGCCTTTTTTAGCTCCGCCACCGAATCGGCCGTCCAGCGCGATGGGGCTGGGCGGTTGGCCAGCTTCGCACGGGCGGCGTTGTACGCCACCGCCGCGTTGCTCAACGGCGTCGGCTTGAGATCATCCAACACGTACTTGTTGCCCACGGAACTGATGACGTGGTTTACGCCCGGCGGCTTGCTCTTCAGCACGAACTCGTTGAACTCGTTCGGGTTCGCGGAGAGGTTCTTCTTCATGACGCCATCGCCCGCTTGCACCTCGAACTCGAACACAACTTTGTCGCGCGGCGTAGCTCGACCCAGGAGGATCACGTCGTCATCGAGACGGGCGACGGCCGGAACGAATGCGTCGGCGAACTCCTGCACCTTGTCGCGGATCAGCGCCTGCACCTCCGGGTTCTTCGTCGTCTTCGCGTACTGCGACGCGACCAGTTTCAGCCACTGAGTCGCGCCGCTTGCGTTGTCGAATAGCTTGGGCTGCGCGAACAGAGTGAGCAATTCCTCGCGCGCGGTGTACTCGCTGGCGTTCCCGCTCTTCGTCTCGGATGCGATGCGGAAAGACGCATCGAATGCCACCTTGTCGATGTCGGCCTGCGTCACGTCCACGCCGAGGGACGCGATTTGAATCTTCAGCGCGCCCAGCGTGGCGACGGCGGCGGTGCCCTCGTTGGTGCCCGCCTTGAGCGGCAGTTTCACGCTCGTGGCGATTCGGTACTGCGAAGTCGCCAGCGCCGTCAGCGCCTCGATGACCGCGAGCCGGGCGCGGCACCGCCAGTTTGTCGCCTTGACCTTGTCCGCGAACTGGGAGCGTGCGACGTACTGGTCAACAAGTTTGATGAACGCGACCATCTCCTTGTCCGCGTCCGCGGCGGTGGCGATCTGCGGTGGGCGCGAGAACCAGTCGGTGATCTCCCGCTCGTCTTTGTCCAGCGCGACCCGCTCGCTCGCCCACTCGGTGTAGCGGAGCTTCAATCGCGGGGTTCCTGTAAACACGGGCTGCTTGACGGAGGAGAGGAACGTGTCCAGGTCGTTCAGGTCGGCCGACCGCGCCTCGGCGGCATTCACCACGGGGGCAACGGTCGCGTCGGACGAGGCGTCCGGGCCGGCCTTGCGGTACTGCCAGGTGACCGCGACCGCCTTCCGCGATTCGCCCGACCACGCGGTCGCCTTCGCGCTCGACGCGTCGAGTTGCTCCTTCGTGGCGGTTTTGTCGGCGGGCGCTTCGGGCGCGCCCGTGCCGATGTGCGTGGCGCCGTTCACCTGCCACGCCGCATACAGCGCGAACGGGATACCCAGTAGTAGGAGTAGCGCGCCGCCTTTCATCCCGTTCATACTCGGCCAGCCTTGTTGCGTGAAACTCGTCGCTTGCATTTCAAATCGCGCGCGCCACCAGCGCGCACACCACGACCACGAACAGCACGGCCCCCAGGCAACCGGACTTCTTCCCCTTCTTGTACGACACCTTGCGCCCCTTCTTACGGGGCTTGTCGATCAGCGGTGCGGCGTCCTCGTCCGGTTCTGTCTCGTCTTCAAACGGCTGCTCTACCGGTGCGGCTTCGGGCGTGCTCGCTGGTCCCGGAGGAACGTACTTCGGGCCAGCCTTCTTCGCGGACTTCGCGATCCGTTCCTGAATTCGGGCCACGGCGAACGGGTCGAGCGCGTGCTGCCGGTTTGTGTCCTCCAGAATCGCAGCGTAGTGAATGTCCGGCACGCACGCGAGAACGAAGTGCGCCTGGAGCGCGCCGCGGGTGCGGTCGGGGCAATGAGCCGAGAGGCGGATTGCTTCTGTTGCAGCTCGGCGCGCGGTGTTGAAGTTGCCGTCCACCGGGAAGCACGCGCGGAACAGTCCGACAATGGGGGCGAGTTTGTCGGCCTGCTCCGGGAGCGCGAGCCGGTCACACCCGGCCTTCTTGTACGCGGCCCGCACAAAGGCGAGCCGATCTACCTCGAACGTGTCGCACGCGTGCGGCACCTCGTCCGGTGCGCTGGCCGGAATGGAGGTCGGGTCATCCACCCACTTCACCAGCCCATTCGCGGCGAACAGACGCGCCACCCCGCCGGGCGGAAGCGCCTGAACGAGCCGCGCGTCGGCGGCCGTGAGTTTGGCCGCGGCGGCGCGCAGGTGCGTGTGAACCTTCCGTTCCCACTTGTGAATCGTCACCGGGTCGTCGCCGGGTTCTACCTCGATGAGGTCGGGCGAGACGAGCGCGGGCGTGAGCAACCCGAGGTAGCCGTCCCACACATCTTTGCCGACGCCGTCGCCGCCCAACCCCACGAGCAGGTTCGCGAGCCGGTCCTTCTCCAGAAGGAAGTTGCCCCAGTCGTCGCGGAGCAGCCCGACCGACTCGCACAATTTCATCCAGTCGCCCGGCTCCAGCGAGGTGGACACAAGCAACTTGTCCATCAGTGCCGCGGAGCTGGCCGAATATGGAGTGAAGAGCGTCGCGAGGAACGTGGAATCGGTGTCGAGGAACGGGCGGGCCGCGCGGACGTAGGCGGCGATCGCGGCCGGGGGCGAGGCGAACAGGAAGGCGCGCCCGCGATTGCGCATCGGCTCTCGCGCGGCGGCCGGGATGTGGCTGAGCCAGTCCCACTTGTCTTCGGCCATGAGGATGAACGCGGTGTACCCGGCCCAGTCCGGTTGCGCGCGGAGCAGCGGTTCCACCTCGTCCAACCCGATGGGCACGAGTAGTGGGCGCGACGGGAATAGCCCCACATCCGCGCACGCGGTTCGCAACCGGTTCCGAATGTCGGTCGGGAGCTTCGACAATTTCTGCTCGTTCTTCTCGCGGCCCACCATCTTGTCGAGCAGTCGCCGCGACTCTTCGGTGCCGCCCGCGGCGCGGATCACCGACCAGCGCGCGTCCCACTTGCGGTAGTCTTCCTTCAGAAGCGCCTCGATCGCCTCTTCCCATAACTCTCGAAGATGGTCTGGGAGTGCGATCAGTTCACGAAAGGCCGTGCGCACATCGGCGCGCGTAAGCGCGGCCGTCTTCACCACCGGCCACACCTTGCCCGGCCGCGACTTCAACTCTTCGGCCGCGAGCTTGTCGGCCTGCAGCGAGAGCAGGTCGTCAATGGTCGTGGCTCCGGCATCGACGCGAGCCAGGCCTCGCGCGCGAGCCAGCGCGGCTCCCGCTTTGTGCAGCCCGCCAGGGTCTTCACCGATCGCGCGCCGAACCACCGGGAGCAACCCCCACTCGCCGGTCGCGACGAGGTCGATGAGGTCGTTCAGGCCATCGGGAACCGCACCCGTGCGAAGTTCCTGCGAGGAGTGGTTCAGAGCGAACGTGTCCAGCGCGATGCCGCGCGTGGTGCCGAGATCCGGGTCGAGTCCGCGGTCGGGCGTGCCCAGATACGTGCCGACCACTTCGGCGAGTTTGTAGTCGCGGATGTTTCGGTGATACGCCTCGAAGGTGGAGAACGTGAGGTCGTCGGTGACGGCCGGTGGAAGCAACCGTACGCAGCCGTACAGGAGGAGCGCGACCAGTCCCGGTTCCGCGTGGACGTAGAGCCGGCGGCGAGCCTCGCTCTCTTCTTCCGCCAGAACCAGCATCGCGCGCAACATGCGCGCGAACAGTTCGCGCCGGGCGGGCGCGTTCGCGCGCAGGCGCTCCGGGCACACGGTCGTGCTCAGTTGAGTCGGGCCACTGGGGTCGGTGCCGAGGAACGCGGTGAGCGCCGCGTCGTTCACGAGCGTGCCGACGGGCAACGCGGCACCGCCCGCGAGAACCTTCGATGCGCCGGGCGGGTAGTTCGTCGCCCAGGTGCCGGCGCCCCACGACCGCAGCACGGCAGCCGGGTCCGCGTCCGGCAGCAGGAGCAGGTGCGAGAAGTACGAGCGGTCGCGGTCCACGGTATCTTTGGCGAGGTACGCCGAGTGAACCGCCCACACGCCACCCTTCGGGTTCTTGGTGCGAGCGAGCCGGCGCGGCGCGAGCGCGGGCGGCGGCAGGTCACGCCACAGATCGATGGGCAACTCGTAGGGTGGGTAGTGGAACGCGGCGTCGAGCGCCGTCGGCTCGGTTGCCGATGCCGCCCGCGCCGTGTAGCCCGGATTGTTCAGCACACTGTCCGTGACGGTGCAGTGGGTGACGTAGAACTGGTCACCACCCGCACTGTTCGCGTGCCGTTCCGGTTGTCCCACTGGCTCACGCTCCTCTTCGACCAAGAAACCAGGGGCTTACGCCCACGGGCTACGAACGGCCGCCCCATCCGGGGCTAAGAACCAAGACCAACTCTTTGTCTTGAGCCCTGGAAGGGCGGCTGTTCGTAGCCAGGGTCGTGAGACCCTGGGTTGAGTTCGCCGCGATTCACCACCGGCTTCCGCTCGAACTCGCGCTACCGCTGCCCACCGGCACCGGGCCGATGTTCAGCGGCGCACCGTAGACCGTCTTCCACCCCAGTTCCACCACCGGCCAGATGGTCACGTAAGCGTGTGGAACGCCACTCGGCGGGACCAACGTGACCCCACCACCCTCGCGCTGGTGGTTCTCCGCCAAACAGGTGAGCCGCGAATACGGGTCCGCTTCTGACGGGTCGTTCAGAAACCGCCGGCCGTCCACCACGACCACGCAGTGCGCGATCAAACCGTGCCCGCCCCACGACCAGCACGCCTTCACCAGACCGCCGCGCTTTCCCGTGATGGAGTACGCAGGGTACGCGGGGATCAGCTTCGCGTCGCCAGCCAGCCGTGCCCGCACGTGCGCCTCGGTCGCGGTCTTCGTGGTATCATCGAACGCGGGGTGATTGTCCCGCAGGAACGTCAGGTCGTCAGCCGAGAGCGAAACTCGCGTATCGATCTTCTGCCTGATTCCGATCACGCGATCGGCCTTCGCCAGCAATCCTTGAATCTCCGACATGTGGTCCACGAGCGGCGGGTAGTCGCGGAGGGCCGCACCGTATTTGGAATACCGGTCGCGGAGCGCGAACATGTCGCGGGCCTTCAGCGACTCGGCGACCTTGCCCCACTTCTCGACGCGGTCGCGGGCCAGCGTGTACCGGGCGCGGAGTTCTTCGCGGTCGGCGCGGTCCGCGAGCGCGTTGCCATACTCCTTCCACAGCCGCCGCCACTCTTGGTCCTGCTTGTCGAGGCGCGGCTCCTCGGCGTCGATGCGCGCGAACCGGTCGAGCAACTTGCGCTTCTGAATCGCGCTCTCGACCTCCGCGAACAGTGCCGGGTTCACGCGGTCGAGCCGGTCCGCGAGCTTCGGGTTCCGCGTCTTGAGTCGATCGAACGCGGTGGCGATGACGCGGTCCGATGGCTTCGGCTGATCGACCGCCTTCTGAACCTCGGCCATGAGGCGGATCGCTTCGGACCCCTCGCCGACGCGGGTCGTGTACGGGTGCGGGTAGTCCGGCGGCAGCTTGCTCGCGGTCGCAACCACCGCGTCTTCGGAGCCGCCCGCGTCGGCCTGCTTGATCGCGCGTTCGAGCGTCTCCACCATCGCAAGCCGCGCTCGCGCGTCGTTCGTGCGGGACGTGAAGACGGTCGCCTCGCCGCACCCGGCGAGCGCGGAGCCACTGCCCCAGGCCTCAATCAGTTTGGTGTCGTTCTCGTGCGTCGCAACATTCGGTACGCGGCGCAGCTTTTCGAGCAGCGGCCGCCAGCGGAGCGCGTCCTCACCGCGTCGGCGGTGCGCGTCGGTGAGGCCGGGGTGAAGGGGTCCGGCGGCGAGTACCGCTTGCCACGCTTCGGCGAGTTCGCGCTCGGTCGGTGGGAACTTGGCGAACACGCGAAGGAACTCGTCCGCGGCGCCGATGCGGTTGCGCCACCCGTTCGCGGCCGTCTCGTAGGTGTGTGCCTCCGCTACGGTCGCGAGCTTCGGCGCGGCGTCGTCCCAGAGCCTCACCAGCGAGCGCCCGTCGCCCGGCACCGCGACTGCGGCCTTCAACTTGTCGAGCAGCGTCACCTGTCCGGCCGCGGCCTTCGCCCCCGCCACAAGCCCAGCATCGGCCCAGTCGTTGATCAGCGCCGGCTGATACGCGGCGACCACGGCGCGGGGATTCTTCTCGTCGAACGCCCTCTTCACCGCGTCGCGTGAGGCCACGCGTTTGCGGGCTTCCTCGAACATGGGCTTCACGTCGGGCATCAGCGCCCGCCCGGTCGCGAGCAGACGCTCGCCCTCGGCCGCGATGTTCGGCCAGTTCTTCACACGCGCGTCGCACAACTCCTTCAGCGCGCCGACCGGGTTCACCTTGTCGCGAAGGTCGGCGGGCACCTCCTTGCCGGCCTTCTTGAGCAGAACGGTTTCGGCCTCGATCTGAGCCCAGTCGCGCGAACTCGCGGACGCCAGCGTTCGCAACCGGTCGAACGGGTCGAGCGAGAACGGCGGGATGTTGATGAAGGGCTTGTCCAGGCACGTGCGCAACGCGCGCGCCCAGCTACCCACCTCCGGGTCTTTGCACTTGATGAGTTCCGGCCACAGTTTCGAGTTCGCCGGGGTCTGCATGTCGCCGACGGTGAACAGCAGGTTCTCGTTCTCGGTCTTGAGGACGTATTCGACGTACAGTCGCGGGTCGGCCGCGATCGCGCGGAGGGCGACGAAGACGACCCACGCGGAGAAGTGGTCGAGGGTGCCGCTGAGTTTCTCGACGCACCGTGCCGGGTGCTGGTACGCGGGCTTCCCGAATTCGAGTTGTTCGAGCTTCTTTGTCGGGTCGGGCGGGTCGAGCGCGGGCACGCACATGCCGTCGTAGTCCACGAGTACCGGCGCGTCGCCGACGACCATCACGTTGTCGTGTTGGAGGTCGCCGTGCGTGATCTTCGTGTTCTGGAGTTGCTGGATGAGCGCGACCCAACTGTCGGCCATCTTGCGCATGCCCGCGAGGTCGGGCACCTTCTTCTCGACGGTCTGCCTGACCCACTCGCCAAGTGATACCCCCTTGACCCAGGCCATTGTGAGAGTGGGGTACCACGCCTTCCCGACTCGCATCCCTTCGGTGTGGTATTGGAACTTGACCACGCACGGCGGCTTCTTGGCTCCGAGTTCTTTTTCGAGGTAATCGGAGACGGCCTTGTACCGGCGGGCGCGGTCCTCGTTGGGAAAGTTGAAGAGTTTGAGCGCGACAACGCCTTTCGGTCCGGTCATCTTGTACACGCTGGCGAACGCGCCGGACCGGGCGCGCGGCACGCCCATCGGGCTGCGCTCAGCCTGGCTCAGCCGCAGGTCCGGGTCGCGAAACGCGGCGTCCGGGTTCTGCAGCGAATCCTTGTAATCAGACTGTGTCGGCCAGGATGCCATCGTTCTTCTTTGTGTTTCCTCTTCACCCTGAAGGGGTGGGATAACTTAGCCCAGGGCAACGCCCTGGGTACGAGGCCAATTGATTTCCAGGCTGAAAACCTGGGACACTTCAGGGTGCCAAACCAATACGCAACCGACCCAGGGCGTTGCCCTGGGCTAAGTCGTCCCACCCCTTCAGGGTGAAAACCAAATCACCCCATCACCTATTTGCGAACACCTCGTATCCATGCATGTGCAGCAGCCACACAAACGGCTCCGCGACCCCGAACGGCGCGATGGTCCGCTGCGACAGGTCTTCGACGCCCAACTCGTTCTCGAACAGGTTCACCGACGACACCGGGAAGAACATCACCTGGTTGCCGAAGTAACTCTCCACCAGCGCCCGCACATCCACCCCGCGGAACATTAACTCTAACATATCCTCAACGATCGCGCTGCGCTCCTGAACGATGTCGAGTGTGGTCCGTTTCGGCTGCTCTGGGTTCTCTTCGAGCAGCCGGCGGATGAACGGCACCGACTGACCGCCGATCGGGTTGCGGGTCACGAGCAGGTCGAACTTGGGAATCACAATCGCGACGGGGACCGGGATCACGTCGCCGGGATCCACCTTGCGAGCCTCACGCATGTCGGCCATGAACTCGTTCAGCGCCGCGAGTTGCCGGTCGAGCGTCACGCCCCCGGAGCGGCCGTCGAGCTGCGTCGGGTCGAGGAACAGCATGAAGCCGTCCATCTTCACCGCCTGCTTCTTCAGGCGGTCCACGTCGATCTTCTGGTTTACCAGTTCGCCGGAATAGTCGAATAGATTCACCAGCGCGGTGTTCGCGCCGGATGGGTCCGTGTCGCGAACGTGGATCATCACCGGGTCCGGCGGGGTGTTCACGTCGTGGAGCGTGTTCCCGGCGTCGCGTTTAAGGTTCAGGATCAGGTCGATGTACAGGTCGAATCGTTCGTCCCCAAGCGACGGGGCCGGTACGATGGTCGCGGCCGCGGGCGCCTTCTGTTTGCGCACCTTGTCGTAAGCGGTGGCGAGCAGGTGCGTCTTGCCGCTGTTGCGCACGCCGACCACCGGGAAGCACAGCCGGCGCACTTTCTGGTAACTGCGGAGGAACCGGAACCCGCACGTCTTGCACTCGACGTACCCAGTCTCGCCGCTGTCGGCGGTGGACTTGGCCGCGGGCGCGGCTTTGCGCCGGACAGGCGGCTTCGGCTTGCCAGCTCGGTAGCGCGGGCGCGGTGCGTCTTCGTTGTCCTCGTCGTCCTCGTCCCGCGCAGACTCTTCCGCACCCGGGATCGTGCCGGTCTTCTCGACGACGAGTTTCTCGCTGAAGCACCGCGGGCACTTCTTCGCGTCGGCCTTCACGATCGCGGCCTCTTTGCGAAGCGCACGCCGGTACGGTGCGACAGCCAGCCCAAACAGGAACGCGGCCCCCAGACACCGCGCCACTGCGAACGCGATGGTCCGCCACCGGGCGCCGCCCCTGAGTTCATCGAGTTTGGCGCGATCGGTGGCGAGTTGCGTCTTCTCGCTCGCAGCCTCCTTCGCAAGCCGGTCCGTGAGCCTCGCGTCCGTGGCGGTGGCTTGCAACTGCTTGCGGACCTGAGCTTCGCCATTGCGCACGACCATTTCAGCCGACGCATCGGCCGCGCCCGGCACCGTGACGAGTTTCGCCCATCCGTCCACCGCGGCCGTCCACTTCTTGTTGGCTTCGGCGGTCGCGGCGACTGCTTTCTCGGTTGCGTCCTTCGTCCCGGTGACGAGTTCGGCCTCCTCGCGTGCGGCCCAGTCGCCGGAGCCGGGCGCGGGGCCGTTTGAACACCCCGGAACCGTCGTGAGTACCAGCAGCGCCGCAACGACCGCGGCCCGGCGCGCACGGCGGGTCGAGACGCGGCGTGCCCGTTTGCCAAGTGAGACCGCCACCACGAACACGACCGCCGCCCACACGACTGCGACCCCGTCGAACACGGTAGGTTTGAAACCTGGCAGCGTGCCGGTGTCGATGTCGAAGCCGTACGCGGCTTGCTGTTCGTCCGCGTACTTGCGGAACGCGATCCGTTGCTTGTAGACCTCTTCCCAGTCCTTCTTGCCATCTTCGCGGCGGATGCGGGCGACATCGGCGAGTTTCAGCGCGGAGTTGCGAAGCGCGTCGTAATCGCCGGCGAGGACCGGGTGCAGTTCGTTCACAAGTGAGGTGGGGTTCAGGAACTGACCGATCGACCGCCCGATCGGGCGCGGTGGCGCGATGAGATTGATTTCCCAGTCGGCTGCTTCCTTGCGGGCGTGCTGTTCGTGCCACTCGTACCGCAGTTTGGCGAGCCTCTCCGGCGTGACTGGTTCCGCTGGTTCCGCGCGGGCCGCGCCCCCAAACGCGACCGCGACGAGCGCGGCGAGCAGGAGAACGCGACCGCGTGGCCGGGGATTGGGGGCGGCCATAGTGGTCCACGTGGCAGGGGCAACGGTGCAACGATTAACGTAAGGGCCAGTTCTGGCGACCGCAAGACATTTTGCGCCCGACGAACCCGTTCCGTCAGTACGTCTGGTCGCAAACCATGCAGTAGCGAGTGCCGGGTCGGCCGGGGGTCTTGCGCCCGCACGAGGGACATGCGTCTGGGTCGCGGGTTGTAGGCTTCGCCGCGGGTGCTGGCGGGGCCGCGGGCTTTGGCGGCGCGGGAACCGGTGAAGCCGCTTGCGGCTTCGCAGGCACGGGCACCGGTGCCGGGCGTGGCACCGTCGGCAGCGCATCGTCTTCGTCAATGTTCAGGGATTTCACCGGTCGCGCGGGCGCGGATGGCGTCATCGGAAGCGGCAACGCATCTTCGTCGATGTCCAGCGGCTTCGCGACGGGCTTTGCTTTCGGCATTGGCGGCGGTGAGGGTCGGCGCGGCGCAGCCGGGGGCAGTGCTGGCGTGGTGCCGCTCCCGGTCCGCACCACGACCGTCACGTTCCCCGCGGCGCGTGTGTCGCCGTCGCTTACCGCGGACTCTTCGCGGGCGGGCACGTCGGTGCAGATCACCTTGCCGTCGCGGATGAAGTACCGCAGCGCGACATCGGCCGCGCCTCGCGCCCACACGGTACACGCACGCGAGTCGCCGCCGATCTTCACCGGTTCCGCGCCCAGGTTCACGGTAATGACCTCGCGCGGCCCGTACTGCACCTCAAGCCACGCCCGCCGGAACGCCGCTTCCACCATCGCGACCATCAACCCGATGCACAGCCCAAGTGCCAAACCCCCCGCGAGCCGGCCGAGGACCGCGCCCACGGCGGCCGTCACCACGATGAACCCAATCGCGCCGGCCGCGCCGCCGACCGCGCCGCCCGCGAGACCGAGCACGAGCTTCAAGTTAGGAACGAACAGCGACAGCCCGATACCGGCCAGCCCGCCGAGCAGCGTCCAGCCGAGCACTTGAAAGATCACCGTGAGTATCTTGTTGTCGGGCGCGAGCAGGAACAGTCCCTGACCGGCCGCACCGCCGACTAGCCCCACGACCATTCCGCCCGCGAGACCCGCGATCACGCCGCCGGCGGACGGTAGCGTACCTCGCAGATAGTGGTGCTGTCCGCCGAGCAAGAACAAACACACGAGCGCCGCGATGGCGCCGGTCCACACGCCAACCGCGAGTATGAGTTGCCCGGTCGAACTCGCGTCGTAGGTTTGGTCCGACTGCACCGCCTTCACGGTGTTCAGCTTCGGTTGCACCACCTCTTGCTTCGCCAACTCTGGGCGCACCGCGGGCTTCGCCTCGGCCGCCGCGATGATGGCCTTCGTCATCTCCGGGAGCAGTCGTGTGGTGAACGCGGTGGAGTCGCGCGCGGTTCGGTCGAGACTGAATTCCTTGCCGCGATCTGCGCCCTTGTCGGTGGTAATGCCGAGCGCGCCGCGTTGCACCTCGCGGTACTCTGCCCGCCCGCAGTCGGCACGTTCGTTGTTGATGACGAGGTGCAACAGGTCGATCTTCTTCTCCGTGAGCGCGTCGGCGGCGGCCTTGATGCTCGCGCCTTGTCCCTGCGTGATCTTCGGCGCGGCGTCGGTGATCAGAATGAGGTTCCGCGTCGCGCCCTTGCGGAAGCCGAAGCTGGTTGCTTCGATGATGGCTTCCAGGCTGCTCTCGGGGAGGTCGCCGCCGCCGTTGGCGCGCAGCGTGCCCACCGCGGCGCTGAACGCGCCCGCGTCGGACGTGAACTGCGAGCCTTTGAACATGAGGATCTCACTCGGCTCGCCTTCGGTCAGGTCGCGGAACGCGATGCACGCGAACTGAGCGTCCACCTTCGCGAGTTGAAGGTCTTTCGCGAAGGTGACAATGCCGTTCTTCACGCCATCAATCTGCTGCTGCATGCTCGACGTCACGTCGAGGACGAACACGATGTCGACGAGCGGCATCGCCGAGGCAAGCGGCGCGAGTGTGAACTCGACCGGCTCGGCGGTGATGGTCTTGCTGCCCGATCTCGCGGTGGCGATCACCTTGAGATTCTTGTGTTCCGTGCCCGCTGGGGTCGCGAACGTGGCGCGCAGTTCGACCTCTCCCGCGGTCTTGCCCGTTGGGATAATGATTTGCGGCACCGTCGGCGTGATGCCGAGTGGCAGTCCCTCGACGTGAACGGTCACGTCGTCTTCAAAGCCTTCGCGCACGATCTGCACGAGCAACTTGTTGGTGCCGCCCTGGTAGATTTGAAGTTTGTCCGACACGCCGATCGCGAGTCGCGGTTCCGGCGCTGCGGGCGGGGGCGGCGCGGCCGCGGCCTTCGGCCCGAGCGCCAACATGATGAGTTCACCGAAGAGCAGCGCGCCGAGCAACCCGCCGCCGGCCCCGTACAGGCCGAACAGCACTGGTTTGGGCAACCCGGACAGGAACTTCGGCGCGGGCATGTCGGCGGCTCCGGGTGTTTTCGTAGGGTGGGTCAAGGCTTTGCGCAGGCCCACTACGCGCATTCAATCGCGATGATGGTGGGCTGCGCAAAGCCTTGACCCACCCTACAAGAACGCATTCAGAACGTGGCATCGCACAGCATACAGTACCGCGTACCGGTCGCGCCGGGTATCTTGCGCCCGCAACTGGGGCACCCGCCGCCCGCCTTCGGCGCGGCGATGTTTGGCTTCACGACCGGAATCGGGAACGGATCTTCGTCGAGTGCCAGCGGCTTCGGCGGAACCGGCTTCGCGGTCTTCGGCTTCGCGGACACCGGCAGCGGATCCCAGCCGTCGGTCGCGGCGCGTTTCTTCTTCGGCGCGGGTTCGGGGGTGGGCAGCGGAACCGGTTCGTCGCCGTTGCCGGTGCGCACCACGACCCGCACCGCGCCGACGGTGCGGCTGAACCCGCTCACGGCGACTGCTTCCGACCGGTCGGCCGTGTCCGCACACATCACCTCGCCGTCGCGAACGAAGAACAGCAGCGCGACCGGGGCCGCGCCGCGCGCCCACACGGCGCAAGCCTTCGCGTCACCGCCGACCTTCACCGGTTCCGGGCCGAGGTTTATGGTAATCATCTCGCGCTCGCCGAACCGCACCTCCAACCACGCCTTCCGAAACGCCCGTTCGACGAACGCCACCATTAACCCGATCGCGGCGCCGAGCGCCAGTCCGCCCGCGAGCCGACCGACCGTGTCGCCCGTGAGCGCAGACACCGCGATGTAGCCGATCGCGCCGGCCGTGCCGCCTGCAACGCCGCCGAGCAACCCCGGCAGCACGCCCAGGTTCGGGATGAACAGCGACAGCCCCGCGCCCGCGAGGCCGCCGAGAATCGCCCAGCCCATCACGCGGAACAGTGCGCCGAGAACCGCGCTGTCCGTCTTCGCCAACAGGAACAAGCCTTGACCCGCGGCACCGCCGACCAACCCAACGAGCAACCCGCCGCCCAGACCGAGGAGCACGCCGTTCAGCGGGGGCAAGCCGCCCTGTACGTAGCTCTTCTGACCGAACAAGATCGCGAGACACACGAGCGCCGCGATCATGCCCGTCCACAGCGAACTGCGCGCAACCTGCCGCCACTCGGTGCCGGCTGCGGACTTCTCGTTCGATTGCAAACTCTTCACTTCGGGCGGCGCGATGGTCGGCTTCTCTGGCTCTCGTGCGGGCGTGACCGCGGTGCCCGCGGCGCGGGCGTCCGGCAACTTCGGCGGCGGTGGAAGGCCGGGTAGTTCCGGCTTGCCCGCTGGCCGGTCCGCGACGAGATCCGCGATCGCTTTGCTTACGTCCGGCAGCAGTTTCTCGAAGCTCTCCGTGCCCTCGTTCAGCGCCTTCAGGTCGAAGTATTGTCCCTTCGCGCCCTCCCACAGCGGCGTAAACGGCTTCTTCAACTCCGGCAGCGTGACGATGTGCATCTGGTCGATCTTCTTCTCCTTGATGTACTTCGCCGTCTCCTCGATGCTCTTCATGCGCCCGTCGGGGCGTTTCGGCGCCTCGTCTGTAATAAGGATGATGACCCGCGTCACCTGGTCGCGGAACGGGAACTCCGCGGCCTCGGCGACGCCGTCCAGACTGCTCTCGCCCTCGGCACCACCGCCGCCGGCGCGCAGCGCGCCGACCTCGGCGCGAAACTTGGCGAAACTGGTCGTCATCTTCTCGCCATCGACCTTCACGATCTTGAGCGGCTGGCCGAGAGTCGTGTCCTTGAATCCGACCAGCCCGACTCGCACGTCGAATTGATTCTTGGCAAGCTCGTCCACGAACTTTTGAATGCCGCGACTCGTGCCGTTGATCGCCCACTGCATGCTGCCGGAGATGTCCAGCGCGAACACGATGTCCACCGGGACGCGGGGCGGGCTGATCACGTCTACCGTCGTCGTCGCTTGCGCACGGAGCGGCGCGCCGTTGAACTTCGCCTGGGCATTGACCTTCACCGGTTGCGCACCCGGTTTCGCAGTCCCGTCGGCCGTAAGCTCGACGGTGATCTCGTTTCGGTCAGCCCGGATCGGGATCGACGGTGCCTTCACGCCGTCCGGTAGATCGTCGAACGCGATCTCGACTTCACCGGTGAAGCCGCCGCGTGCGACCTGCACCGCGAACGTGTTCTTCCCGCGCTGGTACACCTGAATCTTCGGCGACACGCTCACCGCCAGGCGCGGCGGTGCCGGTGGTAGTTCGATCACGCGCACTTCCACCGGCTTATCAAACGTCACCGCGAGCGCGTGACCCTCACGGTTGGGGTTCGCGCGCGCGGTCACCTTTAGCGTCGATGGGCCGGGTTGAACGTCGTCCGTGGCAACGATCCGCGCGGTGCCGTTCGTCTCGCCTTCGGGAATGACGATGGGTGTGGCACTCAGACCGGGCGCGAGTTTGTCGAACGTCACGGTCACCGAACCGGTGAACCGGTCGCGCGCGATCTGCACGCCAAACGTGTTCGAGCCACCGGGGTACACCGACACCTGCGGCGACGCGGTGACCGCGAGTTGCGGAAAAGGCGGCGGGACCGTGAGCGGCTCAGGCGCAGACGCAGGGCGGAGCAGATACCACACCAACTCGCCGAACACGAGCGCACCGATCAGCCCGCCGAGCGCCCCGTAGAGGGCGAACAGCGCCGGCTTCGGGAGCTTGGACAGGAACGCGGGTGCGGGCATGAATACCTCGCGCGGCGACAAACGGCAGCGTGGGATTCATGATGGCGCGCCCGTGCGCCGCGGTCCAGAGGGAGAAGCGCGGAAGGTGAGGGGAATGGTCGATCGCGCCGGGTGATTCGGCCGGATTTCAGCCCCGGAGGGGCGTGGGCGCGTAGCCAGGGGTGAAGTGAGCAACGCGAGCGCAACCCCTGGCGTACCAACGCGGACCACGAACGGCGTTGGTTGCCGGATTCACGCGTCGACCCGCCAGGGGTTGCGCGGCGCCTTCGGCTTGCTCCACCCGTGGCTACACTCCGCCGCCCCTCCGGGGCTGAATCCAGCCGAAACGCAAGCGGCCCGCGAGCATCGCTCGCGGGCCGGGGTTATCACATCGTCGCGTCACTCATCACGGGCCGGTCGGCAGACGGCCTTCCGTCTGGATGATCTCTTCCTCAGACGTGATGATGATGCGCGGCGTCACCATGATCATGATGTGCCGGGTATCGCGACCCACGCCCACGTTCTTGAACAACCGGTTCAGGTACGGGATCTTCGACAGGAACGGAGGCCCGAACTCGTTGCGGCTTTCCCGCAGCGTCTTCAAGCCACCCAGCAGCACCGTACCGCCGTCCGGGCACACCACGGTCGTCTGGATGTCCAGACTGGTGAACGACGGCTGTTGCAGGAACTGTGTGAACGGGATCGGCTGACCCTGGCTACCGCCCTCGAACACCGGCGTGATGAACGTCGTCACCGGGAACAGCGGCACCACCGCACCGGACTGAGCCGACAGGTTAATCGGCATGTTCAACCGCACGAACCGGCGGTCGGCCGACACGACGGCCTGGATGCTGATCTGGAAGTTTGTGTCCGGGCCGGACAGCGGCTGGTTTTGCGGGATGAACACGATCTGCCCGTTTACCGCAAGCACCTGCACGCTGGTCACGAAGAACTGTTGGTCGGTAACCGCGAGGGTCGCGGTCTGGCCGTTGAACAGCGTCAACTTCGGGGCCTGCATCACGTTGGCTCGCTGGTCGCCCTGAGCCATTTCCAGGAACGTGTAGACCTGGATGTCGTTCAGGAACGCGAGGCCCAGCGAGATGCCGCCGTTGTCGCCCGGCGAGTTCGGGTAGTTCCCGAACCCTGGGATGCCACGCTGGAAACTGGTCGCCCGGATCGGCACGTCCAGGTCCGGCGTGAACGTCCCAGCCGGGGTCAGCCCGATCGTCGTGCCGCTCGTGTTGATATCGTTGACGAACGGTGCCGGGCGGAACGTGCCGCTGGTCAGCGACGGCTCGAACTTCGTCGTGTTCGTCTTGATGTTCACCGAGAAGTCCACGCCCATCCGCTCGAAGAACGACTCGGACAGCGACACGATGCGGACCTCGACCGCGATCGCCAGGTCTTGCAACCGGCGGAGGGCTTCCAGCAGGTCTTGCACTTCCGTGATGACGTCGGCTGTCTGGTTCACAACCAGCGCGCTGCCGATGTCGAAGAACTCGACCTTGCCGCTACCTCCGTGGCCGTCCCACGAGTACGGGCGCACCATGCTGGTGATCAGCTTGATGAGTTGCTCGTGCTTGGTGCTGTTCCCGCCGACCACATTAGCCGACGCGCCAAGCGGGTTGATGGTCTGGAGACTGCCACCTCCCGTCTGCGAGGCACCCTGGATGCCCGGAGATGTGGCCAGCGCGCCAGCCGGGGTTCCGCCGCCCAACCCACCGACCGGGTCGCGAGGCGTCGGGCCGGTCATACCGGGGGTCACGCCCTGGATCATCAACTGTCCGCTGCTGAGCGGGGTCCTGTTCAGCATCCTGTCGAAGTTCGCGTAGTCGGGCAGCGCGAAGTTCGGCACCGGGGTCACGAGGTCCGCGACCGAGAACACCTTCGTGTACAGCCGGCCCTTCGCCTTCTTCGTCGTGGTGATCTTCACCACGTCGTTCTCGATCACGTAGCTCAAGCCGGCTGGTTCGAGGAGGCACGCGAGTACGTTCCGGCCCGCGATCGACGTGCCCACGTCGAAGTTCATCAACTGCACTTCGCTGATGTGCTCGGCCTGGAGCGAGGTCACGTCGAGCCACAGTGGCACGCCAGTGAGCGTCTGAAGGTTCTTGATCGCCTGATCGAGCGGGGTCTGCCGGAACTCGACCGAAATGGGCTTATCCAGCCGCAGTTCGATCTCGTAAGTAGCCGGCGTGCGGCTCTTCAGGTGGAAGCTGTCGCCGGACCCGCGAAGACCGGACCGCTGGGACGCCCGCAGTGCAACTGCGATCGGGTCGTCAGTGGTGACGAGCGGCCCGATGTTCTCGGCGTCGCGCATCCCGTATTGGAAGAACTTCTCGCGGTTCGCCTTGTCCTGCTCCGCTTCCTTGACGCGGCGACCCAATTTGGCGGCCTCGTACAGCGCGCTCACGGCGGGGTCGTCGGAGTCGAGTTGCTTGGCCTGGAGCGCGACCCGCTCGGCGGTTGCGTAGTCGTTCTTCTTGAGCAACTCGTTGTACCGGCGGACGAGGATCGCGACTTCCTTCTTGCGCTCCTCCTCGGCGATCCCGCGTCCGACGATGATTTCCTTCGCGTCGCGCCTCTCCTTGTTCAGACGAGCGGTAGCTTCGGTCTGACCCTTCATCAGGCGGAAGGTGTCCAGACGGCCGTCCACTGGGCGGAGCAGCATCGCGACGCTCGACGTGTCCAGACCCGACGAGCGGACCCGGTTCGAGTAGTCGATGAGCAACTGCATGGCGAGGTCGGTCTCGCCGCGTCCGAACGCCGCTTGCGCGTCGGCCTGAATCTTCAACCCGTCGCTACGCAGTTTCTGGAACTGCACCTTCTTGAGTGCATCCGCTTGCGAGGTCGGGCTGTCCGGGGTGATGCGAGCCACGCCCGCCGGGTTCGAGCCGGTGATGCCGCTCATCGGGTCGGCCGGTGGCAGCCCCATGTCCGGCGGCTGGAAGCCGCCCGCAGTCGCGAGGCCGCTACCGGTCTTGTCGAGTTCGGCCTTGCACGCGGTCAGCATCTGGTCGCGTGTGGCCTTGAGGTCGGCCGTTAGCAGGTTCCCGTCCACGAGGACGAGCACGTTGAAGGTCTGCTGGTAGTCCTTGTTATTGAAGGACGACTTCGCGTTCTCCAGCGTGGCGATCGCGACCCGCTGCTTCAGCTTCAGCTTTTCGGCGTCGATGCTGTTGAGCAGCCCGCGTGCTTCGTCCTGTACGCCGCCGAGGTTGTGCGCTTGAAGCGCGAGCTTGGAGGCGGTGTCGAACTGACCCCGCGTGAACTCGTACGCGGCCTGGTCGAGCAGTTGCCGACTGGTCACGGTGCCGGTGACTGGCGCGCTGGGCTTCGGACCGCCGTACACGGTCTGAACGCCGGGCGGGAGCGTCGGCACTGTGTCCGTGCCCCCGTTGCCGGCGACCGGGACGAGGTATTCCGGGCCACCGGTTGCGGCGATCCCGCTGGGTGACGCGGTGCCGAACTTACCGTTGGACGCGACGTAGAGTGCGGCCTTCGCTTCGACCACCGGTTTCGGGAACAGCCCGAGCGTAGCAGCGACCCCGGTTGCGTTGGTAAGCGCCGCGTTGGCCCGCACGTAGTCTTGCTGCGAGGTGAACAGGTGCGCGTCGCGGATGAACTTATCGATGGCGGCAGAGCCCCGCGTATTTAGATCCTGCAATGCGAAGCCGGGGCTGAATTCGCCCTGGTTGAAGGCGGCGCCGAGCTTGTCGGCCTCGGTGTACTTGGCCTTTGCCGCGGCAAAATTCCCCTGGTCCGCGAGCGCCCGGCCCTCGGCCACGAGCTTCATCGCGCCCTGTTTCTTCGGGTCCGCACCGCCGACCTGCGCGACCCCCGTGGGATCGGGTTTGGTCGGCGTGACCGTGCCGGCGACCACGTTCCCATTCGGGTTCGCGGGTGCGGGCGAGACGTTCTTGAACTTCGACCGTGCCGCTTGCAGATCTTTGACCAACTTGTCGGGCCGGTCGCCCGTGTCCCACGTCGAGTACGGCCCGTGCAGTTGGTCCGCCTTGCGGGCCATCTGGATTGCGGTGTCCAGGTTGTAGGCGCGTTCGGCGTCGTTGACCGCGGGCTTCGTAGCCGTGGTCTTCGCCTGTTTCATCAGTTGCTCGGCTTGCACCTTCTGCGCCTTCGCCTGAGCGGAGTCGATGTCCTTGCGGAGCGAACTGGGGGTGTCGTCGAACAACCCCCACTTGCCGCCAGGGTTGTTGGCTTCGGCGGTCTGGGCGAGGTCGCGAGCTTCGGCGAAGCGGCCTTCCGCGAGCGCCTTGCGGCCATCCTTGATCAACTGCTTCGGGTCGCTGGTCGCGGCCCCGCCGCCGAGACCGCCACCGGAGCGGGTCGCGGGTGCCGCGGTCGGCATCGTTGTCTTCCCGCTCTTTTCCTTACCGAACTGGGCGTGAACGATGGCGACCGTCCCCCCGGTCAGCACCGGCACCAGCAGCAGGTTGGCCGCCACCCGCTTCCAGTTCCACTTCTTTGCCTGGAACACCAATGGCCTCCTTTGCCCCTGCGCTGGGTGACGAGTCTCGCCGACAGGGAATGATCCCCCATCAGCCCAACGGTACGACCCGTCGGGCAGTTGTCGGCACAAGCGTCAGGAAACCGCCCCAGCGGCCCCCGACTCTCGTCTCCTGGGCGTCCTGCCCCGCGTAGAGAATGTGTGCGAAAGCGGGCCGGCTATATCTCGGCTTTCGGGAGCAGTCAAGCGTTTTGACTCAAGTTTCAGAGCTTCCGCGCGCGTGAATCTGGGCGATTGTCGCGGTGTGTGGGGGGAAGTGGGAAGTTGGGTAGGTGCAGCACGAGACATTCTTAACGAGCCGCGACCGCATAGGGAGCGGTTTAGCTCTACCACTCCCTTGCGGTCGCGGCTCGTTAAGAAAAGAACTCACCCCACGATGCGGCGAAACATGTCCATCGTCTGGCGAGCGGCGGTGTCCGAATCCGGCAGCGGCAGTATCTCCGCTGAGAGGTAGCCCGCGTAGCCGATCTCGACCAGCGCTGCGGCGACCGGCAAGAAGTCCGTGTGGCCGAAGCCCGCGGCGCAGCGGTTCGAGTCCGCGAAGTGGACGTGGCCGATGCGCGAACCCGCCGAGCGGATCGCGTCCGCGAGGTTCGGCTCTTCGATGTTCATGTGGTACAGGTCGGCGAGGATCTTTACGTTCTCGACGCCGATGCCAGTGAGCAACGTGACTGCGTCTCCGAGCGTGTTGATGAGGTTCGTCTCGTAGCGGTTCAGCGGTTCGTACAAGAGTGTGGTGCCGAGGTCGCTCGCGTGCGTGTCCAGTTTGAACAGCGCGTGCCCCAGGAATCGCAACGCTTCCGGCTTCGTGACGCCGTCGCCCCACCGCCCTTGCATCGAACCGATGATCGCGGGTGCGTCGAACTTCGCGGCCAGGTCCATGATCGAGCGCACAAACGCGACCGCCTTGTCGCGGATCGCGGCATCCGGGCTGGTGAGCGAGAGCTTGTGCTTTACCCACCCGGCACCGGTGCCCACCGCGGCGAGTGACAGTCCGTTGTCATCGAGCAGCGTGCGCAACTCGGTGGGGTCGATCGCGTCCGCGCTTGGCGGGAACACCTCGACCGCGTCGAACCCGCGTGCAACCGCTTCGCGACAACCCGTGGCGAGGTCGTCCCAGTACACGAACGGCCCGCCGCGGGCTTCCGGTACAAGTGAGATGGTGACCGCCGACCTCATCGTTAACTCCTCACCAGTGCGCTATAGTCCGCGATCAACTGCTGGGTCACCGGCCCGATCTCGAACTCTTGCTTGTCGATGGCGCACACCGGTTGCACCTCGACCGCGGTGCCGGTGAGGAACACTTCGGTCGCGTTCGCGAGTTCGTTCGGCCAGATTTCGCGCTCGACCACTTTAATGCCGCGATTGCGGGCGAGTTCCATCACGGTCTGGCGTGTGATGCCGTTCAGGATGGTCTCGGTTGTGGGCGTGTGGAGTTCCCCATTAATAAGGAGGAACAGGTTCGCGCCGGTGGCTTCGGATAAGCGACCCTTGTAGTCGTGCATGAGCGCATCCTGCACGCCGGCCGCTAAAGCCTCATCCTTGGCAAGTGTGCAGATGATGTACAGCCCGGCGGCTTTACTGCCCGCGGGCGAACTTTCGGGGCTGGGCCGCTTCCATCGGCTGGTGATGAGTTTAATCGCTTTCTGAGCGTAGTACGCGCCCCACGGGAACGCAGCGATCATCACGTGAACCTTCGTGCCGATGGCCGACACGCCTATGACCTCGGCCCCGCGCCACGCGAGCGGCCGGACGTACCCGCTGTCGAGCTTGTTCTCGGCGATGACGAGTTTCGTGGCCGCGTCGAGTTCCGCGACGCTGTAGGGCAGTTCGTAGGCGAGCATCCTTGCGGACTTGACGAGCCGTTCGGAGTGTTCCCGGAGCTTGAACACCTTGCCGTTGTAGATGCGTTCGCCTTCGAAGACGGAGTTGCCGTAGTGGAGACTGTGAACGAGGACGTGGGCCTTGGCCTCGCGCCACGGGACGAGTTGTCCGTTGTACCAGATGACGCCATCGCGATCGTCCATCGGCAGTGCGGGTCCGGCCATGAGTGCGCTCCGTCGGTAGGAGAGGAGTTCTGCGATTAGTGTATCATACCGGATCGTTGTTTCGTGTCTGTCGGTGCCTCCTCTGTACTGCCGTCGTAGGCGACCCGAGGCCGCCACGACCGTCACTGTTATGCGGTCAGTCAAGCGAGATGATGCTCGGCCACAGTCATCCGTCGCCGCGTTTGCGGTCGCGGACTTTCTTCATCGCATCGAGCACGCCGCCCTGGACTTCGACCGGTGGTGCGGTCTCCGTTCGCTTCGGTTCCGCCACGGGTGCTGCCGCAGTCTTCGTCGCACATTCGCTCGGTAAAGGAGCTGGTGTTGCGACTATCGCTCTGCGCCAGAAACGGAATGCTCCTGGCCGCAGCGCGCGGACGGCGGAGAAGGTCGAGGAGACCAGGCCGGTTCGTCGTTCCAGCACTTCAAACAGTAAGCACACCGCGGCGGTGAGCAAAAGCCACGGGGCAAGCGGGAACGAACGCGGGCGCTTCGGTAGGTCTTTCCACACACCCGAAAGCTCGATGCGTTCGACACCACCCGTTGCCCGTGCCAGCCGTTCGAGCGCGGCCCGCCCGCGATCATCACTCGCACCGAGCGGCGACGGCGCGTACTCCGGTGAGAACGGCAAACAGACAGGCGCCAACGATTGCGGCTTCTGCCCCGGAACCGATACCGTGCTCAGCGCGGTCTCTTCACCTTCCAGTGAAACCTCCGCGACCAGCGTATCGGGTCCGGTCCAGGTGAGCGGAACGGTCTCGGTTCGCGGGGCTTCGCCGGGGCGTGCCCGCAGTGTGCGAAGTTGCGGAACGCCGGCGAACGGTTCCGACTTCCGCTCAGGGTCGAGCTGCAAGTGAATCCGGTTGATGCCGTTGCGAACCTCCTGCGTGACTGCCATGCCTTCAGCCAGCGAACCCGATTGACCCGCGACCCAGCGTGCCAGACTCGTGTAGAACTCGCCGGTCTCCGGTGACTTTGCGAACGCGCCGGCGTGCTTGCCGTCGGCTTCCCCGGTGTAACACAGCACACGACCGGCGCCGGCCTGCCACGACGCGACCAGCGGCGCCTTGTAATCGTCGCGACTGATCGCGCCCATCGTGGCCTCGGGGCGCAGGTAGCAGAGGTTGTACCCGCCGATGGCGCGGTCCAGCGCGAACGGCTTGCCCGCGAGTGCCGTCAACCCCGGTGTGGGCTGCATGAGTACCGGGTCTTCGAGGAAACTGTTTCGCGAGACGACGAACGTGTCTTGTGCGAACAGCCGCGGCAACTCTTCCGGGCTGTCAGTGATGAAGAGCCGCCCGCCGCCGCGCTTTGCCACGTCTTCGAGCAGCGCCGCGTCTTTGTCCGTGTTCTTCCCGAGACCGATGACGCTCACCGTGATGCCGGCCTTGCGTGTCTTTTCGAGCAACTCCTTGTAGTTCCCCGGTTGCTCGGCGTCAGCGACGTCGGCGAACAGCACGATGTGCTTGGTGCCCGCCTTGGCGTGGCGGATCATGTCGGCGGACGCAGTGAGCGCCTCGTCCACGTAGATGCCGCCCCCTTGCGATTGAATACGCAGGATCTTGTCGCGGACGCGTTCCTTGTCCTTCACGGTGCCAAGTTCGGCTATGACGTGTGGTGACGTATCGACGGCGAAGCAACCGAATTCGTCCATCGGGCCAAGCAGGTCGAGCACTTGCGCGGCGCCAAGGTTCGCGAGGTCCATCTTCACCTTGCCGCCCGCCGCCGGGACCGCCATGCTCCCGGAACGGTCGAGCGCGACGACAATCGCCAGCGCGAGTTTGCGGTGTTCCTGGCGAAGTTCCATTGACACCGGCAGAATCGGTTCGAGCGGCGACTTGTAGTACCCGCCGGGGCCGTAAGCCTGCTTGCCGCCGGTGAGCAGCAGACCGGAACCGCTCGCGCGCACCCAGCTCGCGAGCGCTTCCATGTTTCGCGTGCCTATCTTCTCCGCGGGCACGTTCTCCAGAATCACCGCGGAGTAGCCCGACAACTCTTCGAGCGTGAAGTTGAATCGCTCAGGCGGCATCGCGCGAACGTCCAGCCCACCGGCTTTCAAGAGCGCCGTGAGGCCCGACGACTCAATGGGCGTGAGGTGCAGGATCGGCCGTGGACCGCTAACGCCGACCAGCACGCGTGCGGTGTTGTTCTCGGGCACCGGGTCGTCGGCAAGGGCGCGAACTCGCACGCGGTAGCTTTGGCTTCCGGGTTCGGCGGCGCGGTCGCGGAACGTCACGCGGTTCAGCCCGGCCGTCATGCGCTGCTCGCCGCTGGCGATCACCTTTTCGCCGCGAGTCACTTCGTAAGTCACCGTGTCTTCAACAGGCGACTGCACCCACGCGGTGATGATGAAGCCTTCGCCCGGCGCGACGGCTGTGGGCGCATCGACGCGTGCCACAGCGAGATCGCCCGCGGCCGGGCGACTGCGGTGCCGGTAGTCAACCGCCACACGCCGGTCCGCGGCCACGCCCGCGAGCGCCGCCGGATCGCGCCCTGTCCACCTCCCGTCGGAGAGCACCAGCACGCGCCCCGGCGAATCCTTCGGGACCAGTGACAACGCGATGTCAATCCCTTCACCCAGACTGGAACCGTCCGCGCCGACTTCGTGCGTGAACCCCGTAAACTTGTCGCCGCCCGGCGCTCGCTCGACGGCCACCGTTTCCCCGAACGACACCACCGCGAGCCGGTCGTTTGAACCCATCCCGGCGTGGAGCAGGTCTATCAACTCCTTGTGGTCGGCATCTGAACCGGCTGGCATGGACCGGCTGCGATCCACGACGACGACCACGGTGCCCGCGCGACTCGGAAATCGCAGCGCCACGCCAGCGAGCGCAAACACGGCCAGGAGAATCGTTGCAAGTCGAAGGCAATTCAGCAGGCGCCCGGACAACGGGTATCGCAACAACGCCGCGAAGAGCGGCACCGCGAGAAGCAACCACAGGGGTTCGAGCAGCGTCACGGAGTTGCTCCCGTACCAGGCTTTCGGGCCAGCACCCACACGTGCAGTGTCGCGACCGCGACGGCCAGTAGCGCGAGCCACGCGGTCACGTCGCGGTAGTCGCTGCGGAGCGTCGCTTCGTCGCGTTCGTCACCCCAGCGCCCGGTCACGCACTTCGTGAGGTCCGATTCGTCGCGGTTCAAAACGTTCACCGCGAACTCGGCCTGCTCGTCGCCAGTTTGAAGAGAGTAGACCCCGGAACGCTCCGCGTGGACTGCCGCTCTCCGAGCGTACACCGGCACGGTGGAAACTGCGCCGTCGGGTCGCGTGACCTCAGCCGACGCGGGCGAAGCGTTCAGCGTCCACACCGCTTCCTCACCGAGACGCACGTTCGCGCGAGCAAGACCCGGCTGAAATGTGGCTCGCCACTGAACCAGGTTCCACACGAGCGCGGGCCACGCGGGGGATTGCGTCAGGGTTGAGAGATCGGGCCGGAGGCGCAGCCGTACGTCATGTCGACCGCTCGCGAACTCGGTGTCCGTGAGGAGCGTCACGTTCCCGGCCATCACGACGGGCGCACCCGAGAGCGGCGACTTGCCACCGCCCCAGACCACACCCGAGAGCGACAGACCATCCGTCAATGGGTGCGACCGATCGAGCACGAACGGCCCGGTGAACGCTTCTGCCTCGGGTTCGCGAACCACGCGAACGATCCACGCATCCTCCGCTTCCGGTGCCGCGTCCGCGCCATCGACAAACACGAGTTGCGGCCGTGCCGTCACGGGCGTCGCGATGCCGGTTGCTTTTAGCGCTTTCTCAAGTGCGGGCCGCACTTCTTTATCGACGACGCGCACTTCATAAGTCACGGTCTTGCGTGCAGTGGGAAGCAGTGACACCGCGTTGTCAAAGTTGAGTGCGTCGTCACCCACGAATGCGCGAACCGTCCCCGCGCCTTCCGGGACTTCCAGCACGAGCCGCTGCGTTTCGCCCGCGGCGAGTTGCAGTTCCGACTGGCGCAGTTCGCGCGGTGGTTGTCCCGCTTCGATGCGAAGGGTTGTCGAGCGCGGTTCCGTGGCGAGGTTCGCGACTTCGAGTAAGAGGCGGTCGCCGCGCGGCCCGGTGGTGCGGCTCGCGTTCACGAACGCCCAGTTGGGCGTGGCCGTTCCCAGCGACCACCTGCGCACGCGCCCGGTCGCGGGTGGCGGGTCGGGGGCGTGATCGGTGAGAACCAGAACGGTCGCGGACTCGCCGCCAAGTTCCAGGGCCAGCGCGACCGCGGAATCGAGCCGCGCCGTGTTCGCCTGGCACGTCCAGCCTTCCAGTAATGATTCGATTTCACTCGTGCGCGAGACGGCATCACCGAGAACCTGCGGCCGATCGCCCGCGAGGACGAACCTTACGGAACTGCGCGGCGTGCGGCGGAGATCATCGAGCAGAGCGTCCGCGGCGCGCTTGCGCGCCGAATCGGGCGCACCGGCCTGCATCGAGAACGAATCGTCAAGTACGACGACAAGCGGGCGCGTGCCAGTAACTGCGGGCAGATGCACACCGGTCGCCGCGAGCACGAGCAGCAGCAGCACGAGCAATTCGAGCCAGAACACGAGCGGCAGGCGAACCCGATCGACGCGCCGGCCACCGTCGGGCGCGACCCGCGCGTCGGTCCACAGGAGCAAACTCGAAACGGGATGAAGGCGCGATCGTGTGTGTAGGTAGTAGATCGCCGCCAGCGCCGGAAGCGACACCAGTCCGAGCAGCGCCAGGGGGGTTGAGAGGACAGGGATCATGCGATGACTCGGATCTTCTGTCTTGCCCTCTCCCCTTGCGGGAGAGGGCAAGAACACTTCACCCCACTTCCAGCACGCCCGCGGCGACGAGCGAGTCCAACCGCCAGTCGCGAAGCACGTCTTCCGCCACAACAGTGGCGAAGACCGCGCCGGCCGCGCGGCAAGCATCGTGCCAGTGACCCTGAAGCCGGGTCAGGTTCTCGCGGTATCGCGCGGCGGCAGCGGCATCAATCCGCACCTCGCGCACCTCGTCCGTCTCGCTGTCGAGGAGGCGAAGGTAACCGCCCGGCGGTGGGTTCACGTCCGTGGCCGCGAGTACCTGAAGAACGACCGTGGCCGACGCACGATCGGCTAGCGTGCGAACCGCTTGTCCCGGGTCTGCGTTCCACAGCAGGTCGCTGAGCAAGACTCGCACGCCGCGCGGTCGCCATCGCGCCGCCGCACTCGTCAGCGCGGGCACGGGGCTGTCGCGGTGTTCAAAACGGATCGCGTCCCACTCGGCCGGTTGGCGCCGGTGGTCGCCGAGCGGTACCGCGTCGGCGCCGAGCAGCCACCCGGAGTGCGAAAAGCCCGCGTTCGCCGCTGTTGTCGCGAAGAACCCCGCCAGCGCCAGCGTGCCGCGTAACTTCTCCGAACCCGCCAGCGCCATCGATTTCGAGCCGTCAATCAGCACGTCCAGGTGCGGCGACACTTCTTCGCGAAACAACTTCACGCTCAACTGATCGCTGCGGGCATATGCGTTCCAGTCCACATGCCGCAGGTCGTCGCCGGGTTCGTAACCGCGGTGGTCGCGGAACTCCAGCGACGACCCGGCCCGCGCGCCGAGCGCCTGCCCGGTGCGGTTCGCGGGGCCGTGGCGCGGCGTCGCCAGCGCGAATCGCTGCGCCGCCGTTGCGCCTTCCTGGAGGAATGCGGACGTACTCATTCGTCCGCCTTTTCTTCCCTCGGTTCGGGCGGCTGGAATTTCGTCACTTGCTTGATGAACCATGGCGCGTTCGCCGCTGTCACGACTCCACCCCACACCACCAGGAAGAAGAGCGTGAAAATAATGGATGTGTCCGAGTGCCTGATCGCGTCGTCAATCATCACCACGGGGTTCGTGACGTAGAGCGGAGTCAGTTCGTCCGAGTAACCGTAGCGCGAGTAGCTTTCCAAGAACGCAAAACGGACGATGTACGGCACCGTGCAGCCGAGGCCGAAGAGAAGCCCGGCGATGATCCACGTGTAGCCGGGTCGAAACAGGGACTTGGCGAGCAAGCGGCGAACCAGCGCCGCGGTCAGACAGTAGCAGTACGTGTACGCCGGAACGAGAGCCGCGATCAGCGCCAACACACTGGTGTCCGATGACCGCGTGGAGGGAACGATGAGATACCACACCACGATGCCAACGGCGGAAGCCGCGGCACCGATGACCCCGAAGGCGAGGCCACCGGCCGCACCGCTGTAGAAGAGGAAGGCCAGCGGACGGAAATACGCGCGGCGCGGGATGCGACACGCGACGCGAGCGCCCCAGTGGTCGCGCTCGCATACCGCGACGATCATCTGAAGCGAGAAGACCGCACAGCCCAGCAGCCCCCAAACGCTCATGGGTTCGGGGTGGCCGACGTACAGGCTCCAGATGGCGAAGCCGAAACCCCCGACGATCCACAGACCGAGCGTGTAGACCCGAACGGCGAACGCCCGGTTCGCGGCCGGCGGGCTGATCAGCGCCACGGACCACATGAACAACTGCCCCATCGACCCGAAGGTAATACCCACCACACCGACACCACCGAGCCAGAAGTCCCAGGAACTCATGTCGAAGTCGGAACTGCCGCGAAGGAACTCGGAGGAGAGAGCCAGCAACCCTGCCCCGAGGTAGCACATGAAGATGAAACCGCCGAGGCCCAGCAAGATGCGCAACCCGCGGTTCGCGGGCACCGAAGCAAGGAACAGCGCGAACGTCGTTCCCAGCAACACCGCGAGGTAGTCCGCGGTCAGCACGACGAGGATGGTGGGAACGTCTAGCCCGCGCATCACGTAGGCGAAGGTCATGAACGGCGCGCACGCACTGAAGATGAGCAGCGCCAGCGCACCTGCCGCGAACAACTTGCCCGACAGCACCGCTCGCGGCGTCAGCGACGAGATGAACAACAGATCCACGTTCACATCGGAGCGCTCGGAGGCGAGTCGCGCGCCTGTCATGGTCGGGATCAGGATCATGCACGCGCCGAGGAGAATCCCCTGCACGACTGTGAACATGTCGCGACCGGCCCGCAGGTTCATGTCGTCCGGGTTCGACAGCTCGCGCCCGGTGATCACGAGAAGCATGACCACGAGTTGCACGGCGAGAAAGATTAGCAGGAACGCGGCGACGAGCCGGCTGTTGACGGCCTGTCGCGTCTCCTTCACCACGATCGGGTTGATGCGGTCGCCGAGGCGCGCGAGGAACGCGGTCATTGCACATCCCCCCGTGTCACGTCCAGGAAGATCTGTTCCAGGTCGGCCCGCCGCGGCCGGTATTCGAGAATCCGGTAGCCGGCCCGGATGATCGTTTCCAGCAGCGCGCAACACGCCTCGTCGTCACCAGTGACGTCTGCTTCCACAGACCCGTCGGCGATTCGCGCGTCTTCCACGCCGGGCGTCTCCAGCAGTGTCGTGAGCAACTCGTCGATGCGGTCCAGCGGGCGCAGCACGACGGTCCGGTGCGCCTTACCGTGCTTGTTCTTCCCACCACGCGACAGGATCTCTTGCAGCGTCCCGGCGCGCAGAATCTTGCCTCGCTCGATGATTACGGCCCCGGTGCAGATCTCCGCCAGTTCCGAGAGGATGTGCGAACTGATGAGGATCGCTTTCCCTTGACCCGCGAGAACCTTGAGCAACTCGCGCAGTTCGATCCGCGCTCGCGGATCAAGCCCGGCCGCGGGTTCGTCCATGAGCAGTACGGGCGGGTCGTGAACGAGCGCCCGCGCGATGCTCACACGATTCTTCATGCCTTTCGACAGCGCGTTGAGGGTCTTGTCGCGGATGCCGAGCAGGTTGGTGAACTCCTCGACGCCCTCAACCGTCTGTCGCCGCTTCTCGCCGCGAATGTTGTAAGCCCGCGCAAAGAAGTCGAGGTACTCGTGAACCGTCACGTCGCGGTGCGAGGGCAGGCTATCGGGCACGTAGCCGATGTACTTGTGGGCCTTCTCCGGGTTCTCGATCACGGAGACGCCGTCGATGGTCGCGTTGCCGGACGTGGGTTCTTCGAGCGTGGCGAGCACGCGCATGGTGGTCGATTTCCCGGCCCCGTTGGGGCCGATGAAGCCGAATATCTGACCCGAGCCGAAGCTGAACGAGATGCCGTTCACGGCGCGAGTATTGCCGTACTCCTTACGCAAGTTCTGGATTTCAACTTCCATCGCCGCCCTCCTTCAAGATGCCGTAGACGAGGGAGCGTGTCTTGCGAACGGATGCGCCGGGCATGCCGTCGTCCAGGAACGGCGCGGACTCCATCATGCCGAGATACGTTCGCGGCGCGAGCATGGCCGGGCCTTCGGACTTCACCCGATCGGGAAGTGTCGCCCAGTCGCCGGTGTACACACCGCGAAGCCCCTTCGCGCCCGCGGCGACCGTCGGGCGTTTGGCGGGTTGCAAGGTCACGCGCGCGCCGGCGGGAATCGCGTCCGCACGGAACATGTTCCCGCCTTCGTCCAGGTACCAGAACTCGCTCAGATCGGCACCGAGGCCGTTCACGGCCTCGACCGACCCGTCAGCGCCTTTCGAGATCGTCATCCGTTCGCGGCGCAGTTCGCTCTTACGCAGCGCGAAGTGCGCCGGCACGCGCGGCGTCAACCAACCGGACGCGAAGTGTTGTTCGCGCGTCCAGTCGATGGTGAGCGCCGAGCCGGACCCGCGTCGGCTGTACGAGTACCGGTCCTCGCCGTTCTGGTAACTCACTTCCGTTTCGGGGCTGAAGTGCAATCCGCCGCTGGGAAGGAGCGGGGTGTAGAATCCGGTCCAGCCGAGCGTCGAAGCACGCCGACTGTTCTCATCCAGAACCGTGAATCCTTCGACCCGGCTCCGCCCCTGCCACCCTTCCGTCAATGCCATGTAGCCGAGCACAGTGAGGCACGTGAAGAACGAGATCACCGGCACGGTCCAGAACAGCCAGAGCTTCCGCTTCTTGCGGGCCAGCACGAGCAGATTGACCGGCCCGATGACGATCACGAACACGAGCATCAGCACGAGAAGTCCCTTCACCGGAATCCCGACGTCCTCGACGACCGGGAAGGCGCGATTCGCCTCGCTCGGCGCGCGCACGCGCTGCCACGGTGTTGCCGTACCATTCCACGATTCGAGTGCCGGGCCGAGCACGATCTCCGGGGATCTTGAAAGGTCGGTCTGGTTCGTGACAACGCATTGCCCGAAGCCGGGCGTCGCGACGGACACGGAACTGCGCGGATCGGGCGTAAGTTTCCACGTGCCGGGCAGCAACGGGTCGCGACCGAAGACGAAGAGCGAGCCGCCGCACTCCACGTACTGCCCCAGGGCGTTGCGGACTTCGGCCGGCATCGCCCGCAGGTCGGCGTCGGTGACCACAACGCCGTCGTATCGCGTGTAGCCGAGCCAGTTGGTACTCCACTGCGCCGCGTCCTGGTCCGCGCGAAAGACATTGGCGGAAAAGCTCTTTCCTTCCGCCTGGAGTTCCATCTGCGCGCGATTTACCCAGTCCGGGAAACGGGTATCGACGCTCTTGCTGAAAAGAGCGATCGCCTGAGATCCCGAACCGCGATACGAGCCGGACGGGTAGCCGCGCCTGCCACTGCCGCTACCGACGGGGATCACGTCCTCGTACTCACGGCCATCGATGGTGACGCCCGCACCGTTGCCACGGAGGTCGAGTCGTTCGGGGTACGCGATGCTCACACGGACACGCTTGCCCGCTTCGACCGTCACGGTCCGGGAGACCGCCCGAAGGTGGTCCCCGCCGTAGGAATAGCTCGCCTTGGGGTAGGTGACGCGAACCTCGCGCGAAGCCTGCGCCGAACGATTGACGACGAGGAACTCGATCTCGGCATACCCATGGAACGCGCTGCCGTGGGGTTCGCTCTTGAGCGTGACCTCGACGTCGCCGTACGTCGCGGCCGGGGCGAATGACGACGTGAAGAGCAACGCGAGGATCGCGACAGGCATACCGAATCTGGCGAACCGCTTTCGTGGGGCAGGCCGCTCCCCGTCAAGCACGGGGCAAGGGACGTTCCTGCCCTCTCCCCTTGCGGGAGAGGGTGGCGAGTCTTCGAGCCGGGTGAGGGGGGAAGCACCCCGCGCCGTGGAGGCTCTCCCCTCATCCCGCCGCGAAGCGCGGCGACCATCTCCCGCAAGGTGAGAGGGCAAAGACAACACCTCGGCCCACCCAATTGCCAAGAGTTCAACTTTGCGATCCTCGATGTCACGCACGATTCACCTCGGCAACAGTCAGATCGCGGGGCAGATTCAACCCGGCCTCGTCCGTCTTGTCGAGCAGTTCGCGAACGATCGCAATCGTCGTCACCGCGTCGAGCCGGGCCTTGTAATTGAGAATGAGCCGGTGGTTCAGAACCGGCGGCGCGACGGCACGAACGTCGGCGAAGCCGACCGTCGGCCGGCCCGCGAGTAGCGCCGCGGCCCGCGCCGCTTCCGCAATCGCGATCGCGGCCCGCGGCGATGCCCCAAACGCGACGTACGCCTTCACGAGCGGCGGCGATTCCGCTGCGCTGCCGTGCGTCGCGGCGACGAGCCTCGCGATAAAGCGCGCAACGGGTCGCGGTAAGAAGACGCGGTCCATCACACCGAACACCTCACGCAGTTGCCCAGCGCTCATCGACCACGTCGGTTGCGGCGGCTCGCCCCGTCGCCGCGTGCTGATGATGCGGTCCAGCGCATCCGCGTCCGCTGGTTCGACGACGAGTTTGAACAGGAATCGGTCGAGTTGTGCCTCCGGCAGCGGGTACGTTCCTTCGAGTTCAATCGGGTTCTGTGTGGCAAGCACGAAGAACGGATCCGGCAGCGGCCTCGTCGCACCGAGCAGCGTGACGCAGCGTTCCTGCATCGCTTCAAGCAGAGCCGATTGCGTCTTCGGCGACGCGCGGTTGATCTCGTCGGCGAGGAGCAGGTGCGTGAAGATCGGCCCGGCGCGGAAGACCATCTCCCGGCCCGCGCCGGGTACCTCTTGCAAAATGTGCGCGCCGAGAATGTCGCCGGGCATCAAGTCAGGAGTGAACTGCACGCGTTTGAAATCGAGGCTCAGGAGTTGACTGAGCGCCTTGACGAGTGCAGTCTTGCCGACGCCGGGGACGCCTTCGAGCAGAACGTGCCCGCGGCTCAGGATGCCGATCACCACGAGTCGGTGCAGTTCGGGCCGGCCGAAGAGCAGCGTATCGAGTTGTTCGAGCAACCGGCCGGCGAGTTCGGTAGCGGGCTTCAGTTCGTCGGGTTCGAGGAGCGCGGCGGGCTTCGCGTTGTCGGGCATGCGGTCCTCGTTCGGTTCCGAAGAGTTCGCCGTCTTGAATGAAGAGTACTCACCGCGGAGAACGCAGAGGACGCAGAGAGAAGAGCAGAGAGCTTTGGAATCAAAGTCTCTTCAAACTCTCTTCAAACTCTCTTTGTTTTCTCTCCGCGTCCTCTGCGTTCTCTGCGGTGAGTACTCTTTTACTTTTCCGGTCGGTCGAAGTAGCGGCCGACCGCGCCGCGGTGCTGCGGCAACACCGGTGCGGCGTTCGCCGAACCGCCACCGGCCGCGGCGCCCGTCAAGCCGCCCGCTTGCGGCGGACCCGCGTTCGGGTCGCGCTTGGGCGGTGCCTTACCAACGCCCGTGAGTTGACTCTCTTTCAGCGCCGCGAGTTCCGAAGGCGGCAACGCTTCCTCCTTGAACTTCGTCCCGGCGTCGGTCGAACGGTCGCCGAAATTCAACGGCGTATCGCCGGGGCCGTCGTCGTTGACGCCGCCGTTCCCTTCCTGCTTGCTCAGCCCTTCCTTCAAACTCTTGTTCTCGCCCTTCTTCTTTGACAGGTACTTGGCAAGCCCTTCCGCGTCGCACTTGCCGCCTTCGCACGCCTTGAGTTGGTCCGCGTCGATGAGCTTCGCGTTGTGCAACTTCTGGGCGGTCTTCGACAGCGACTCCTTGCCGCTCTTCGCAGCAGCAGCGAGTTCCTTCAGTTGCTCGGGCGACAACTTGCCCTCCTTGAGGGCGTCGGCCAACTCTTTACTGAGTTCGCCTTGCAACGCGTCGCTCTCGGTCGCGGCTTTCTGCGCGAGGGCCGCGAGTTCCTTCATCAGGTCGGCCGCGTCCTGTGGGCTGAGCGTCGGAGCGGTCTTTTGAAGCGCCTCGGCCGCGGCATCGACCTTCCCGAGTTGGTTCGCTTGCCGGGCGTTGTTTTCGGCCGCCTGTCGCGCCGCCTGACGCACCACGTCGTTGAGGTGGTCGAGTGTTTCGAGTGTCTTCGCGGGGTCTTTTCCGGCAGCTTGCGAGCGCAGGTCATCGACCTTCTGTTTCAAGTTCTCGGCGCGTTCGGGGTCGAGGATCTTCTCTTCCTTCAGAACGCGCACCTGCTCCGCGAGGCGGTCCGCTGGGCGGTTGATGTCGAGCGGCGTGCCGTTCACCGCGAGACTCTGTGCGGGCAACAGAAACGCGAGTGCGACGTACGCGACCGCCACAGCGAGGAACCCGAGCGCGCGTCGGCCACGCCACTGGAGCCTCGGCATCTCGGGGGTCGTAGGTTTCGCCCCCCACTCGCCCAGGTTACATTCGGCGCCCGCCATGAGCAGCCCGCCGCATTCACCCTTGCTATCGAGCATCGCCCGGACCGCGGACCGGTCCGGCAACCCGCGGAACGCTACCCACGCGGCCAACCCCAGCGCAACTGGTAGCCCGATGACGCCCCACAGCAGTGTAGGAACCGATGTGCCCTGCGTGACCTTGAGAACCAGGATCGCGGTGCCCCAGAGGAAAGCCCACGCGGTGATAGCGGCAACGGATTGTCGGAGGACGAACCAGCGAGCGAGGTGGCTGTGGAACCGGCCGACCAACTGCTCGTCGTGCGACATGGGACGTCTCGTGAATTGACCACGAACTGTGTTATTTTATCAGACTGGAGAACGAGGGGGATGTCAAGCCGCGAGGCACGCGCGTGCTGCAATCTCGGGGAATAATCGGCGTGGGCCGGCCACTGTTGGTGTCAGTGGTCGGCCCACCCGCGGTTTCGTTACGAACGCATCACTTCGCGAAGCGGTAGATGCCCTTCCCGGCTGCGCTCACGGTCAGGAAGTACACCTCGCCCTGTTCGTCTTCGCCAAACGACAGGATCGGCTTCGCGGGGTCCTTGATCGGCCGGTTCGCGGTCACGCGTTTCGCCGTCTCGTCGTACTTCAGCGCCCAAATCTTGGACGACACGTAATCCGCGTACAGGTAGTGGCCCTCCAGTTCCGGCAACGCCTTGCCGCGGTACACGCCGCCGCCGGTGATCGACTTGCCGATGTCGTGGTGGTATTCCCAGATCGGGTCGATCATGTCTTTACTTGCGCCCACGCCTTTTGGCCCGAACGGGTGCAGCGACTCGCGGACGCTCCAACCGTAGTTGCCGCCCTTCTCGATGATGTTGATCTCTTCGTAGAGGTTCTGGCCCACCTCACCGGCCCAGAGCTTGTTGGTCTTCTTGTCGAAGCTCATGCGCCAGATGTTGCGGATGCCGTAGGCCCAGATTTCCGGTAGCACGCCCTTCTTGCCCACGAATGGGTTGTCCTTCGGCACCGCGTAGTTCTTACCCTCGTCTTTCTTGTCAATGTCGAGGCGCAGAATCTTTCCGTAGAGCACGCCGAGGTTCTGACCGTTCGCTTGCGGGTCGCCGCCTTGCCCGCCGTCGCCGTGGATGACGTACAGGAAGCCGTCCGGCCCGAAGCAGATGGTCCCGCCGTCGTGGTTCCAGAACAGCTTGTTCTCGAACCTGATGATCTGTTCTTCCGATGCCGGGTCGAGCTTCGTCGGGTCGGTCTTGCTCATGCGGAAACGCGACACCACGTTGACCTTGTTCTCCTTCTTCGGCGTGTAGAAGACGAAGACCTCGCCCTTCTCCTTGAACTTCGGGTGGAACGCGACCCCGAGCAGCCCTTCCTCGTTGGTGTTGTCGTTGTACTTCACGCGATCCTGGATATCGAGAAACACCTTCGTCTCGGTGGCCTTTTGGTCATTGGCGAACACGTGAATCGTGCCCTGTTGGATGGCGACGAAGACGCGATTCGAGCCGTCGCCAGCGTGCGTGAGCACGATCGGTCGCAGCGGGTTTGGCTTGCCGGTGGTGGTCTCGGCGCTCCAGCCCGCCCACTTCAGATCGCCGAACGCGACCTCCGTTTTCAGCGGTAGCGGGCTATCATCGACCGGTGCGCCGGGCACCTGAGCCGGGATCGCGGTGAGCGTGCCGCCTTTCATGTCGGGCACGAGGATGAACTTGCCGGTTGCGTCGAGGCACGTGTCCGCGGCCGACTTGAAGCCTTCCGCAACGAGGATCGGCTTGTCGCCGGGGCGCGCGATTACAAAGAGCTTGCCGGTCTTCCAACTCGAAATGAACAGTCGGCCGTAGTGATCCCAGGTGAGACCATCGGCGCCTTCCATGCCGTCGGCGAGTTTCTCGCTGGTGCCGTCGATCAGTTTGACGCGGTACAGGATGCCGCTGCCGAAGTCCGCGAGCAGGATGTGCGACTGGCCGTCCATCGCGAGGCCGTTGGGTGTGTGCAGGCCGGGCAACTTCTTCGCGTCAACGAGGAGATCGATCTTGAGTTCACCCTTCGGCGGTTGGGGGAGTTTGCCCTTCGGCATCGGCGGCGGAGTGATGCGGAACACCGCGCCGCCCGCGCCCTTGAGGTCGCCGGAATCGCTCACGAACACGGTCCCGCTCTCCGGGTCCACGGCGACATCGTTGAGGAACTTCGGCGCGATGGGGAACTTCGCGGTGTCCACGAACACTTCCGCCTTCGGTTCCTTCGCGGTCATGTCGATGCGCACCACCTTCGTCTTGTCCGCGACGTACATCCACTTCTGGTAGATGGCGATGCCCTTGGGGTCGTCGAGACCGCTGACATACGTGACCGCCTTGCCGCCTTCGATGATGGCGATGGAGCCGTCGCCGTCCTTTTCGCCGCCGATGATCGAGACGTAGACCTTGCCGTTCGGCCCGAGAACGACGGACTCCGGGAGAACCATTCCCTCGACGAGGGGTTTGGGCAACTCGGCGGCGCCGACGCTGGCCGGTCCTGCGAGCAGGAGCAGGGCAAGAGAGAGGTAGCGTTTCATCGCGGGTCGTTCCTTGTTGTGGAAGGGGAGGGTGCTGGAATAGTGTCACCGGATGGCGAGCCGAGGGCAAGAGGCGAGCCGGGCTTTCCACGGCGGGTGCCGTAACGGAATGTGGTGTCGGTGTGGTTTGACCCGGCCGGCTGACGCCGGCGGTTCGACGGGAACGAGTCGAACCGCCGGCGTCAGCCGGCCGGGTTGCCTTATCCACCACAATTACCACGGCGAAGGGTCGGACGCCACCGTGCCCGCCTTTGTCTTTCGCGCTCGCGGCACGTATTTCTACCCGTCGCGGCCCGGTTCGTTCTGCACGCGGGTGGAATGCGATGAAAGTGACCAAAGCGGTGATCACAGCCGCCGGACGGGGTCATCGGGCGTTGCCCGTCCAGACGCTCGTTGACCGAGACGGGGTTGAGAAGAAGGCGCTTGAGATCGTTCTCGACGAGGCAGTCGATGCCGGGGCCGAGGAGGTCTGCCTCGTGATCGCCCCCGGCGACCAGACCGCGTACTGTGCCGCGGCGGGGAGCCACGCGCCGCGGCTCACCTTCGTGGAGCAACTGGAACCGCTTGGGTACGGCCACGCGGTGCTGCTCGCACGCGGATTCACGGCGGGACAACCATTCCTCCATCTCGTCAGCGATCATCTCTACATCGCTCGCGGGGCGACTCGCTCCGCGAAGCAGGTTGTGGACCTCGCTTGCGCGGAGGGGTGCGCGGTCTCGGCTGTCCAGCCTACCCGCGAGAGTGTGTTGCGGTTCTACGGGGCCGTGGGCGGTCGTCGCGTCGCCCTCCGGCCAGACCTGTACGAAATCCAACAGGTTGTCGAGAAGCCGACCCCGAGCGAGGCGGAACAGGTGCTCTCGGTGCCCGGCGTCCGGGCCGGCTTCTACCTGTGTTTCTTCGGTATCCACGTCCTCACACCGGTCGTGATGGACATCCTCGGTGAGCAGGCGGGGCAGGCGGGGTCCGGGCGGCCGTTCGACCTTTCGGCCGCGCTTGCCGAACTCGCTCGCCGCGAGCGGTATCTCGCCCTCGAAGTCGCCGGGCAGCGCCACAACACCGGGCTGAAGTACGGCTTTCTGGCTGCTCAACTCGCGCTCGCACTCGACGGTGTGGACCGGGAACGAATCCTGGCGCAGATTGTCGATCTCCTCGCCCAGCGGGGCTGATTCGCGTTCGCAGTTCACAGGGCTTCCGCCCTGTGAAGGAAAGCCAACCCCATGCCGCTCCTCGACATCATTCGCTCAACGGACCCGGCCGTGCGGGACACGCCGCTCGCCGCCGCGTGCCGCAAACTGAGCTACAGCGAACTGCTCGCCGAACGCGACACGCTCGACCGGTTCCGCCGCGAGAGCACGAACCTCTACGCGCGCGTCCGCGCGCTGTTCTTCCTCTACGCCATCGACCGGTTTCACCTTCCCTCGCGGGTCGAGCTTCCGGGCGAGGGGCGCGTGCCTTACAGCGGCGTCGAGCGGCTTCTCGGCCGGCGGTTCGACGAAGCCGTCCGGCTGTTCCGCGCGGAAGAAGCCGCACGCGGTCCGAGCGATCCGCTCTGCAGCGCGCTGGCCGCGGCGTACCAGGCGCTCGCGTTCCAGACGCTCGCGGATCAGGTGCGGGCGAGCGTGCGCGGCGCCGCGGGCAACCGGTGGATGTTCCGCACGGGGTCGGCTGATGAACATCCCCTGCGCGTTCGGCGCGAACTGCGCACGCGGTCGGGGCCAAATGGCCCGTTCCCGGTGCTGCGCGAGCGCACGCCGGTGCGCATGGACTTATCGCATTCGTGCTGGAGCGACATCTTCTTCCTGGGTATGGACTACCCCGAAGGCGCGCGAGTGCTGAACGTCTCCATCGACCTGGGTGTGAACGGGCGCGACGCTGGCCCGCGACCACCCATCGAGGTGTACTTCCGCGTCATCGACGAGCCGGTGTTGCGGCTGGTGAGCGTCGATCTCGACGCGGCGACCGACGTGAAGTCGCTCGCGGAGGTGTTCGACTTCGCCCGCGATTACCTGGGGTTGCTGAAGGCCGCGGTCATCGCGTCGGGCTTGATTCCGCCGGGCCTCGAAGGGGTTCGTCAGGAGTTGAAGCAGGTACTCGAAGCGCTGGTCGGTCCGGGGTTGGGTATCGAGTTGGTGAGTGTCGTGAACGACATTCCGAAGGGGTCGCGGCTCGCGGTGTCCACGAACTTACTCGCGGCCCTTATCGCAGTGTGCATGCGAGCCACCGGTCAGGCGAAGGCACTGACTGGCGGGCTAAGTGAATCGGAACGCCGGTTGGTTGCGGCGCGAGCGATCCTTGGTGAATGGCTCGGCGGGTCGGGCGGTGGGTGGCAGGACTCCGGCGGCGTGTGGCCCGGTATCAAGTTAATCGAAGGAACCTTCGCGGCCGAAGGCGACCCCGAGTTCGGCGTCAGCCGCGGACGCCTGTTGCCGAAGCACACGGTTCTCGGTCCCGACCGTGTTCCGCCCGACGCGCGCCAGCGCCTCGAAGACAGCCTCGTCCTCGTTCACGGCGGGATGGCCCAGAACGTCGGGCCGGTGCTGGAAATGGTCACCGAGAAGTACCTGCTCCGCGAGGACCGCGAGTGGACCGCACGCCAGGACGCGCTCGGGTTCTTCGACAAGATCGTCGCGGCTCTCGAACGTGGCGACATCCAGCAACTCGGGCAACTGACAAGCGCGAACTTCGGCGGTCCGATTCAGACCATCATCCCGGCCGCGACGAACGCGTTCACCGAAGGTTTGATCGACGCCACGAGCGCGAAGTTCAGGTCGGATTTCTGGGGCTTCTGGATGCTCGGCGGTATGTCCGGTGGCGGCATGGGCTTCATCGTCGCACCGGGGCGGAAGCTTGAAGCGCAGCAGTTCCTGCGTATTGAGATGTCGCGACTACGGAACGCGTTGCGAACGAGTTTGCCGTTCGCGATGGAACCGGTTGTCTACGACTTCGCGATCAACTCGAACGGCACCACGGCCGACCTGCTCCCCACGGAGAACGCGCTGCTCCCGCGAGGCTACTACGCGATCCTCGTGCCACGCTGGTTGCGCGAAGACCCGCGCGCCGTGCCCGCGTCCAAGCGCGCGGAACTCGATCGCGTGGGGCAGGCCGCTCGCCGCAACCCGGACCTGTCGGGATTGGTCGAGTCGCTCTTCGATCGGATGTTGCCGAGTGCGCCTGCGTCGGCCACGCGAAGCGGGAACATCACCGAACTGCTCGCCGCGAACGGCTTCGACCGCGAGCAGCACGAGCGCATCCGCGCCGACCTGCGCCGCGGCCTGATCGGGCTGGCCCAGAACCGGTTGCCGGCTTCGACCGTGATCGAGGACGTGCGCCCGGGCGACGTGACCGACGCCCGCGGCGGCTTCAGTGCCGAACACCTTGCACGCGGGAAGGCGGCGCTGGTGGCCGGTGAGGTCGCGGTGGTGACGCTCTCAGCCGGTGCCGGTTCTCGCTGGACGCAAGGCGCTGGCGTGGTGAAAGCGCTGCACCCGTTTGTGCGGCTCGGGGCCACACACCGCACGTTCCTCGAAATTCACCTCGCGAAGAGCCGCCGCACTTCCGAACAGTTTGGCGCAGAAGTCCCGCACGTGTTCACCACGGGTTATCTCACTCACGATCCGATCGCGGCGCATCTGGAGGGCAACGGCTCTTACGGCTACCCCGGCCCGGTGAGGCTCTCACGCGGAATGTCCGTGGGGTTGCGACTGGTGCCGATGGAGCGCGACTTGCGGTTCGCGTGGGAAGAGACCGCGCATCAAGTGCTCGACGAGCGCAAGCAGCGAGTTCGAGAGAGCGCACACGCGGCGCTCATCGGGTGGGCACGCGCCGCCGGCGAAGGTGCGGACTACACCGACAACGAACCGCTTCAGTGCCTGCACCCGGTCGGCCACTGGTACGAGGTGCCGAACTTGCTTCGCAACGGCGTGCTTCGCGACCTGCTCGCGGTACGCCCGCAACTGAAGTACCTGCTCGTTCACAACGTGGACACGCTCGGCGCGGACCTTGCTCCGGGCTTACTGGGCTTGCACATCGCGTCGGGCCGAACGCTCATGTACGAGGTGATCGGCCGCCGCATCGACGACTGCGGCGGCGGGATCGCTCGCGTGGACGGAAAGGTGCGCATCCTCGAAGGTCTGGCGATGCCGCGCGAAGAAGAAGAGTTTAACCTCACCTTCTACAACTCGCTCACGACCTGGGTGGACCTGGACGGCCTGTTGTCGCAGTTCGGTCTGACTCGCAGCGACTTGTCGGATCCGGTGAAGGTCGCGGACGCGATCAACCGCCTGGCGGCGCGCCTCCCGACTTATGTGACGCTGAAGGACGTGAAGAAACGCTGGGGGCATGGGCAAGAGGACGTGTACCCGGTGTGTCAGTTCGAGAAACTCTGGGGCGACATGACCGCGGTGACCGGGGTGGACTGCGGCTTCGTCGCGGTGCCTCGCGTTCGCGGTCAACAGCTCAAAGAGCCGGCCCAACTCGACGGCTGGCTCCGCGACGGGTCGTCCGAGTACACCCGCTCGCTCTGCGCGTTCTCGGACGGAGGCCGTTGACGAGTCTCACATCGGGATCGTCGTAACTCTGCTCCCCCGGTGAGCCACGCGGCATTCTCTACGGCTGTCCATGTTTGTTGTTCGCGTCGGATCTGTTGAGCGCTGTCTCGGCGGCTTGATGCCGGGATGTGATGCGCGTGTGGGAAGAACCCGCTGACCAGGATCAGCGTGGTGAGTGCCAGTACCGCGCCGTGATCCCCAACGGAACGCCCGGCGTGCCCGGCTTCTCGCTACCCCGGTGTTTGCGAACGGTGCGGCTCGTACTACGCTCTACAGTCGCTACAATCGGAGTTCGCGTTTGGGTCTTTCCTTGTTGTGTGGCGTCACGCGGCGCCGGAAAATCCTACCCAACTTCTCGCGAGTTCGGGGCCGTTATGACGCCATCCACCGGCCACCGATTGCGTCTCTCCATTCCACGCCGATTCGTGTGCGACCTGCTGCACGCGTCCCGGCATATCCCGATCATCACGTTCGAGCGGCGGATGGCACTGGGTACGGTGGTCGCGGCACGGAAGCGTTTGGCCCAACCGCCCGCGTGGGTACTGCTGTTCGCCAAGGCGTACGGCATGGTCGCGGCCCGGCGCCCGGAACTCCGACGAACGTACCTCCGGTTACCGTGGCCGCTCCTGTGGCAAGCGGACGAGAACGTCGCGTCGATCGCCGTGGAACGCGACTACCACGGCGAACCGGGCGTGTTCTTCGGGTTCATCACGGCCCCGGAAACGGTTTCACTCGCGGACATGATGCTCGCGCTTCACGAGTGGAAGACCAAGCCTGTAGACGAGATCAGACCGTTCCGCCCGTTGATCAAGTTCACGCGACTGCCGCTCCCGCTGCGGCGGCTCCTCTGGTGGTACGCGACCACGTGGTCCGGGCGCGTGAAAACGAAGACCTTCGGCACGTTCGGGATCAGCCTGACCGGGGCAAGCGGGGCGACCGCGCTGAACCTGATCAGCCCGGTCACCACCTCGCTGAACACCGGCGTCGTTGCGGACGATGGCACCGTGGACGTGCGGTTGCACTTCGATCACCGCGTCATGGACGGAATGCCCGCGGCGCGGGCGCTGGTCGAACTCGAAGAGGTGTTGCGCACGAAGATCGTCGCGGAGTTGAACGCGATGGTCGACGCGCAGGGTCGCGAGCCGGCACACGCGCACCCCGTCACGCGGTGACGCGGGATCAGAACTGGAAGTAGATGAACGCGGCTTTCGCGCCGGTCGGGGCGAGCAACGCCGCCAGCGCAAGCGTGCCGAACCGCACGCCCCACGCGGCCCCCACGCCGAACGCGCCGCGCGCACCGGTCAGCCCCGGCTTCCAGTCGCGGAGCATACGCGCCGCGCATGCGAGCGCGGCGTACAACGCCAGCGCGAGCCACACCGCCGGGTCGAGCCACGGCCCAGACCACATCTTCGCTGGATCGCACTCCACCCACTTCCGCACGCACGCGACGCTCTCGGAGAATCGCGTCAGCCGGAAGAAGCACCACGCCAGACACACACAATGGAACGTCAACAGAACAGCAACGCAGTGCCAGAGACGTCGCGCAAACCCTTCACGCGCGTTCAGCCAGGCCGCTAAGCCGCAAGCGGCCCAGATGCGATGCAGAATCAGGAACGCGCCGTGCAAACCGCCCCACACGAGAAAGGCCCAACTCGCCCCGTGCCACAGCCCGCCGAGCAACATGGTGAGCATCAGGTTCAGATTCGTACGGAACCGCCCGTGCCGGTTCCCGCCCAGTGAGATGTACACGTAGTCGCGCAGGAAGCGAGACAGCGTCATGTGCCACCGACGCCAGAAATCGGTGACACTCGTTGCGAGATACGGCCGGTCGAAGTTCTCCGGCCACCGGTAGCCGAACAGCAGCCCGAATCCGCGCGCCATGTCCGTGTACGCGGAGAAGTCGAAGTAGATTTGCAGCGCGTAGAGCCACACGTACGGGAGCGCCCACACTCCAGCGGTGGTCGGGTCGTTGACGTGCGCGAAAAACGGGTCGATGGTCGCACCGATCCGGTCCGCGACGACGAGCTTCTTGAAGAACCCGCGCGCGATGAGCCACACCGCTTCGCCGGGCGCGTTGGGATCGGTCGGAAGCTGTCCCGGCCGCACGCGGTCGAGGAACTCGTGGGGCCGCAAGATCGGCCCGGCGACGAGGTGCGGGAAGAAGCACGCCGACAGCGCGTACCGCCAGAAACTCGGTTCCGCTGGTGTGGTCTTCCGGTGAACGTCCACCAGGTAGGCGATGCCGGTGAACGCATAGAACGAGATGCCGTAGGGGATGCTCCACTTCTCGAACGCACCGGCTGACAGCGCCGGCACCATGCCGGGCAGCAGGTCCGCGAAGGTTTGCACCACGAGCGGCGTGTACTTGTAGTAACACAGTCCGAGCAGGTTGAAACCGACGCCGAGAAACACCCACAGGCGCGGCCTCGCAGTGTGTTCCAGTCGCCGCCCAACGAACCAGTTCGCCACGCAGTACGCGAGCAGGATCGGTAGCAGGAACCAGTGGTTGTAGGCGTAGAATAGCAGACTCGCGGAGAGCAGCAGTGCGACCACCGACCGTTCGCGCGAGCGGACCAGCCGCCACCACACGAACACGACCGCGAACAGGATCAGAAACGGCTTCTGCTCGAAACTCACGGGCGTACCTCCGCCGGGTTCGGCAGGTCCGCGGCGCCCGGGTCGTTCGCCTTCAGGTGCTCGATGATGGTCGCGAGGAGAAGCCGGTTACCAACGTCCGAGAAGTGCTTGTCGGGGATGAACAGTCCCGGCTTGTTCGGCCACGCGAGGAACGCGGCACGCGTATCGCACACGTCGAACCCGACCGCGTGGGCGTCCTCAGCGAGCGCGTCCTGCACCGCGAACCCGGCCCCGCGCAGCACCTGATCGTAGCTGGGGAGCAGAACCACGGTCACCGGCACGCGGTGGCGCGCCGTGGTTTCTGCTAGCCCACTGAACGCGGTGCGCAGGTCCGCTCGTACCACGGAATCGACGCGAGAATACAGCGCCGACGCCGGGAAGAACGGTCGGTTCAGGTGCAGCGTGGTCCGCGTCCACCCCTTCAGCGCGAGCCGGCTGCTCTGAATCAGCCCACCGCCGACCGGCGGCACTCGCGGCGCGTACACGAGCGCCCCGGACTCGGTCGCCCGGTACTGATCCAAACCGTGAAGCGCGAGCATGTGAACGTCGAGCGGGATGCACACGAGGAAGATGCGTTCGGGCTTCAGGCCGTTATCGAGGAGGAACGACGCCTGCGCCATCCGCACCGCGAGCGGTTCGTTCTTCCCCAAGTTGAAGATGACTCGTTGGGGCACGAACTGTCGCGACGTGTCCGCGAGCATTTTGGGGGCTTGCGCGAAGGAACTGCCGAAGAATGCCCACGTCCGTGGCCCGTCGGGGTTGTTGAACAGAGGTCGGTATGGGTCGAACCGTCCGGGGTTGTCGGTCGCGAGCGCGTCGAGCGAACGGTACTGCACACCGAAGGTCGGGTCGTTTCGGAACGGTCCGGGGCGGTCGCTTTCGGGCAGATAGGGGGCGAGGTCGCCGGGTGGCGCGGCTCGCAGATACAGTTCGCCGACCGCGAACGCCGCCATCGCCGCGACCATCGCGCCAGCCGCGAAGGCAACCCGCCGCCGAACGGCACGCACGCCGCCCCGGAACGCGAGCCATGCGGGTGAACTGGTGACGAGCGCCACGGACTTCCCCCATCTATCGAACTGATGGCGGGAAATAGCGTGGGTGCCGCGGCGGGGCAAGACGGAACCGCGCGTATACTGACGGCGGAAGTCACACCTCCGCGGGGAACGCCGATGCCGGGCGAGTTCGAGTACATCGCGTGGCTGCGATCACAGACACCCGCCGACCCGCGCGTGCTGATCGGCCCCGGCGACGACTGCGCCGCAATCAGCCCACCGACGCGTGCTCTTCTTGTCACGACCGACATGCTCATGGACGGCACCGACTTCGTACTCTCCGAAGTCGGCCCGCGCCGCGCCGGGCGCAAGGCGATGGCGGTGAACCTCAGCGACATCGCGGCGATGGCCGGCACGCCAACAGCCGCCGTCGTGAGTGTGGCGTTGCCGCGAGGGAAAGAACCTCTCCCCGCCGAACTCTACCTCGGCCTACGCGAAGTCGCGGACGCCTTCGGTGTCGCGCTCGTCGGCGGAGACACGAACAGTTGGAACGGCCCGCTCGTGATCTCCGTGACGGCGCTGGGCGAAGCAACCGCACGCGGTCCGGTGCGGCGGAACGGCGCGCGGCCCGGGGATTGGCTGTTCGTGACGGGTCCACTCGGCGGCAGCATTCTCGGCCATCACCTTGATTTCACACCACGCGTGCGCGAAGCCCTACTTCTTCACGAAGCAGTGAAGTTGCGCGCGATGCTCGACATCAGCGACGGCCTCGCGGCCGACCTGAACCACATCTGCGAAGAGAGTGCGTGCGGGGCCGTGCTGGTCGCAGAGGCAATACCCATCTCCGACACGGCACAATTACTAGGTTGCACGTCGGGCAAGACGCCGCTTCAACACGCGCTCGGCGACGGTGAGGACTTCGAGTTGGTGTTCGCGGTGTCGCCGCAGGACGGCGAGAAGTTGCTCCGCGAGCCGCCGATACCGGGGCTGGCGAAGATCGGGGAGTGCGTTGAATCGGGCTTGTGGTTGAAAGAACGCGGGGTGAGCACGCCGCTCGCGCCAACGGGATGGGTCCATTCGCTGTGAGCCTCAAGTCAGCAAGTCTCAAGTCTCAAGTCGAAGACAGCTATCTGCCTTCGACTTGAGACTTGCTGACTTGAGACCTGCGATTATTTCGGCAGCACCGCGATCGAACCGGTTTCGCTGATGAAGATCAGGTTCCCGGTGCGGTTGTCCTCGAACACCTCAATGCCGAACTTCTTGGCCTTCTCAAACTTCTCCTCGCCGGACTTGCGGGCGCGGAGTGCCATCGCGCTCTTCCACGTCACGCCGCGCGCGTCGGCGGGAATCTTCGCGGTGTTCGGCGCGGTCGTCACGAACCCGGCCTCTGTAATGTAGAACAGCGCGTTCGAGTTCGGGTCTTCGAACACCTCTACACCCATCTTCTTTGTCTTGTCAGTGAAGTTCTCTTCGTCGGCTCCGCGAACTCGGAGTACCAGCCCGTACATCGTTTTTGGCGGCAGAATCTTCTTCGCTTCCGGCGGCGCACCGGGCGCCAGGGCCGGGGCAATCCCGCCGTTCTCGGTGATGTAGATCAACCCACCGGTGTTCTCGTCCTTGAAGATCTCCATCCCGAACTTCTTCGCGTTGTCGAACTTGTCTTGATCCGGGGTGCGGACCTTCGGTTCCATCGCGTGGTGCCACTTCGGGCCTTTGTCCGTCACCAGCCCGCCGGGCACGGGGGCCAGCACGAGACTGCCCGTTTCGCACACATAGAGCAGCGTGTTCGACGCCAGATCCCGGAACAGTTCGACACCGAACTTCTTGGTCTTCTGCGTGAACTCGGCCTCGCCCGCCTTGCGGCACGACAGATCGTGCGCGGTCAGCCACTTGCACGTCGTGTCCTTGCCCAGCGCGCCGATCGGAGCTTTCGTGACCGCGATCGAACCGGAATCGCTGATGGCGATGATGCTCTTCGTCGTGTCGTCGCGGAAGAACTCGACGCCGATTCGCGGGGTGTCCTTGTCGAAGTCCCCCTTGCCGCCAATGCGCACCCGGAGGTCGTGACCGTACAGGTGTGTGGGCGGGGTGACCTTGGTTTTGTCCTGCGCACCGGCGTGGTTCGATGAGCCGCCCGCCAGAACGACCGTCACGGCCGTGAGCACGGCAAGGCCGGCAGCGATCCGCGTCCGCATGGTGTAAGCCTCGAAAAGAGAATGGTAACGGGCGGTGTCGGGCCGCCGATTGGGGATTGTGTGTGACGAGTTACGGCAACTCAACTAACAGCATAGTGCGGATTTCCGCCCCGGGCGGAAAGGCGGGCGCCCGCTGTAATTCAGACGAGACGCGAATCGCGCGGGATTGGGGGGAATCGCCGGCCGTGGTTTTCGGCGCACTTCAGCTTCGATCGCGCCCTGCGGGAAAGAGGCTCGGCGTTCACTCCGCGACCACAAACCCGTGTCCGCAGAAGGTGCATCGGGTGCGCTGACCGACGCGCGCGCTGGGGAGCCGGAACCCGGCCCAACAGTGCCGGCATGGAACGACCACCACCTGCGGTTCCTTCGGGACGCTCGGCAATCGCTCGCACCGCTGGAGCAACTCCTCACGCCGTTCGAGCAGTCCCGCTCGGCCGCGCTCGCGAACGGCGGAGTTGTCGATTGTTTCCCTTGTATCCCGCCTCGGTCCAAACCCACCGGGATGCATCTCGGTGACATCGTTCCCCGGCGTAGCCACTTCCTCATCCGCCTTCTCAGATACGGCAAGGAGTTCTACCACGCTCAACCGTGTGCCGAGCGGGTTGGGGATCGGTGTCCACATTGCGTTAAGAGCCGTTTCGATCTCGCCGGGTGTGGAATCGAGCCGTTTGTCCCGCTCGGGGTCGGACAGTCCGTTCGGCAGGAGGTGGTTGAGGAGCGCCTCCGCCACTTCGCGGTACGGCGCCGTTCGCGTCAGTTCAATGAGTGCGCTGCTGCGCAACAGTGGGCAGAAGAATTCGACTCCCTCTGCTCCTTCCGCGAGGAACGCCGCGGCATCGGGTTTGTTGGTCGCCCGGAAGATTCTGTACCGCCGACCGGGGGCCGGGAATCCGAGAGTGACGAGCAAGGAGTTGGCCGCGTCATAGTCTTGGGACGCTGTCGCGTTCACACCCCGAGCCGTGTGCCAGAGAGCGGACAACAGCGATTGACCAGACAGCGCCTCGGTGCCGATGTTGTGAGTGAAGGCGTGCAATTCGCTCACAGCCAACTGAATCGTGCGGCCGATGTCCGTCTTGACGAACGCCTGAGTCGCGGCACCGGCGGGGGAATTGTCCTCCCCGACGATCGCCGCGAGGAGATCCCACAGTTGAACCCGCTCACCCCCGGACATCCGCGATTGGGACTCCGCGGTCCGAATGAGGCGATCGACCTCGCCAGACGGCCCGCACGGCAGATAGAGATCGGCCGGCGGTTCATTGCGCACCACCACTCCCGCGAGCAACTGGTTGAACGGCTCCGCTTTGCTTCGCAAGCGGCGGAAGAACACCGCGCCCACGCCCGGTTCGGTCGGGTCGGGGATTGCAGACAGGATACCGCGAAGCAGATCGACCGAGTGAAAGCAGTTTCGGCCGACCTCGCGAGCGAACGAAATGGCCGCGACGATCGCGGCGGCAGTTGCCGGCTCGTACGGCACCTCAAGGAACCGCGTGCGACCCTCGGTACGCGGGTGACCGTGAACGGTTGTCGGCGGGAGTGAAGCCGGTTCGGGTTTCGGCGGTTCGGGAACCCGTTCGACGGGCTGCGGTTCCGCTGTCTTCGGTTGTGGAACTTTGCCGGGGAACGGCCGATCCGGTCCCGGCGCGAGCGGCAGCGGGGCGTTTGGGCTGACTGGCTTCGGTTCCAGTTGTGCGTCCGCGGGTATCTGGAAGATTGTGTTACATCGTGTGCAACGACACTTCGTGTCGCGGTCCGCGACATCTCCCGCGATCTGACCCCGACACGATGGGCAGGAAAACAGAATCCGGTCGGACATGACTTCGCTCGCGCGCCTCGCGTCGTTCAAACAGCGGAAACATCTGAATTGTCCCGGTGCGGGGGTGGTAAGTCAACTCGCCCGCAGAGCGATAAAATGAACGCGGCCCACCGAGGAAGGGGTGGGCCGCGTCGTTTACTTGCGAAGCCGTGATCGGCTTCGGGTTACGGCATTTCGACGTTTTCCTTCGCGGCCCACTCGCGGAGCATCTTCATCCCATGAACATTGATCTGCCGCACCCGCTCCTTCGTGATCCCGAAGTGCTGGCCGATCTGCTCCAGCGTCATCTCCTCGGAGCCGTCTAACCCGGTCCGCATCCGAATCACCTGTCGCGTGCGGGTGTCGAGGTGCTCGAGCAGGTGGTTGACGCGAGCGCGAGCGGCATCCGCCACCGCCAGCGCTTCCTGCTCGTCGGACCGCACGTCGGCTTTCGCTTCGAACAGGTCGTCGTGGCCCGTCATATAGCGCTGCTGGTGCGTCTTCGCGTCCGGGATGCTCCGGGCAAAGTTCTTCATAATCGCCCACGTCGCATAGGTGCTGAACTTGAACCCGCGACCGTAGTCGAACTTCTCCACCGCACGCATCAGCGACAGGTTGCCGTCACTCACCAAGTCGTCGATGTTCTCACCAATCGCGAGTTTCTGCTTCGCCTGGGCGTACACCAACCGCTGGTTGCAGTTGATGAGCGTGTCGCGGCACTCGCGGATGCCAGTTTTCAGTTCTTCGATCCGCATCAACTCGTTGACCTTTGCCTTCGCGGGGTCGATCGCGTCCTGAAGTTGGTGGAGCAGGTGCTTCAGGAAGTTCATCTTGCGGAACACGTGCTGTTCCTGCTCCTTCGTGAGCAGCGGCCACTCGTACAGGTGGGCCATGTGCGGGGGCACGTCCTTGGGCGGCGTCTTGCCGACGCGCTTGGCTTCGAAGTCGGCGAGCGCGGGCATCTCGGCCAGCATCGCGTCTTCCTTCGTCGGGTCGTCGAACTCGGCGTTATAGATGTAATCGACCGGCTGGCGAACCAGTTCCTTGGCCCGCACTTCGTTCACCACCCGGTACATGCTGGACCGGGCGCGGCCGAATCGTTTGGCGATCAGGTTCACGGTATCCCCCGTGGGTTTGGCGTTCTTCAAATCGATCTCGTGCTGTCGCTTGGCCAGGTAAATCTCCTGCTTCGCGGCTTCGCTCAGCGGCCCGGTTGTGTGCGGGTAGAGCGCGCCGTCCGGGTGCCTGCGGTCGAAGTTCTTGATCGTGTAGCGCACCGCTTCCGGGCTGCGGCTCAGTTGGGTCGCGATCTTCTTGCTCACCTCCGTGAGCGTCCCACCAGCATCTCGCAGTTTGCGTGCCAGTTTGAGGATGTCTTCTTTCTCCTCATCGGTGAGGTGGCTGAACCTAGCACCTTTTTCGACCAGAATCCGGTGTTCCGCGACGAACTTCTCAACGGCCACGGTAGGGAACCCGAGTTGGCTGCGCCCGTTGACCTTTACGCGACGGGCCGCCAGGCCCTTCACACGCCAGCGAGAGATCGTCTTCGTGGACACGTTGAATTTCTTGCTTACCTCGTCGAGCGTGAGCATCGGCTCGACGGTTTGCTCGATCGGTTGCGGCGGAACCGACCGCTCGACGCGGCGGATGAATTGCGCGAGGTCGTGGCGCAGGTCGTCGCCGGGGATCCGCAGATCCGGGTAGGCGTCGGACCGGTACTCCGTGACACGGAAACAGACGTATTGGTATGGGTACGCCTTGCCCGACTCGACCTCACTCAAGAGCTTCTGAGCGTTGGCGATCTGGCTTCGTCGGCGCGCAGCGGGGGCGAACCGGGTTTGTTGCTCGGTCAGTTCCTTCAGAGCGTGGTTCTTGAAAGTGGTCACCGGCTCCTCCCGGCTGCGGGCGTACGGCCCGCTCGTGTGATATCCGTATCTGAACGCCGGAGCACGTCTCCGGCGGTAAGATGAGGTCAGGACTCTATCTTGGTGTTCGCTACCACCCATCGCGGGTTTTCAGTTCCTCGTTGCCTTCCTCAGGAAATACTCTCACTAACTAGCCTTTCTTACCCAAATTTCTGAACGGGCGAGGTGATTTCGGAACTCGGACTTGCACCAATCCGTTGGATTTGATACATGTCCAATGCCAAAGGTTCACTTTACCTCACCCAAATTGCCTGTTCTCGAAGGACGGGACACTCAGCAAGCGTGATCTCGGAGGTTGGTTCTCGGGGCTGACTGCGAAGACATTTCACCTTGATGCAGGTCGCTTGCCAAACCACCGGCACCGGTCGGAATCGCGCCCTCACGTTGTTCGCGAGTCCTGAATCAATCGTAACTTACGTTCGGCGCATCTGCGGGGGATTTCCTACCCCGGTTACGCGCTTCGAACGTCATCCTGTCAGGAAGGCGATTACTTTTTTCCAATGTGGTCTTTTTTGCAAATCGCCATTGCCGATTGGGTTTGCGCCGCACCAGTTCACGCATTCCTCGCGACTGAAATAACCGGCACAGATTACGCACACCGCTAAAAGGAACCTACCTTTGCCCCAAGTTCGTGCCGGAACGGAAGGAGAATCGCGCTAGAATGACGCGCGATCCTCGCGATTCTGAGGACACCATGAAAACAGCCAGTCGATTCAGCAGCGTTGCCGTTCCAGTGCTGCTTCTCGCGTCATTTACTGCCCACGCGAGCGCACAAGAGGCGGTCACGCTCGCAGAGCCTTTCAAGCCTGGGCACACCACGAAAGTCGAAGTCCAGGTGAAACTCACGGGGAAACTCGCCCTCCCCGCAACTGAAAAAGGAAAGGCACCGCAACTCGTTGCGGTCGTGGGCACGAGCAAACTCATTTATGAAGAGCGCCTGTTACAACCCGACGACGCGGAGTTGCTCAAAACGGTGCGAGCCTACCGCGACGTTTCCTTCGAGCGTACCGTGGGCGAGACGAAGCAGGACGCCGGGATCCGACCGTCGGTGCGGCGGATGGTCATCATCAAGGCGGGCGAACGTAAGGCGCCGTTCTCACCTGACGGCCCGCTCACGTGGGGCGAAATCGACGTTGTCCGCACCGACGTATTCAACCCGGCGCTGATTCCTGGCTTGCTCCCAGCCACCGCGGTGAAACCGGGTCAGTCGTGGAAGGCCTCCGCCGCGGCCGTTTCGGAATTGACCGACATGGAGAAGGTCGAGGAGGGTTCGATCGCGATCGAGTTCGTGGGTGTCGCGCGCGTGAACGAACGCCGGATGGCGCGGCTCAAGCTCAGCGGCACGGTTCGCGGCGTGAACGAGGACGGCCCGAACCGGCAGACGCTCACCGGCACCGCGTACTTCGACCTCGAAAGTAACGTCCTCACCTATCTCTCAGTGAAGGGCACGCACGAACTGCTCGATGGGAAGGCGCAAACGGTCGGCGCGATCGAAGGGCAGTTCACGATGACGCGCACGCCGGTCGCGAAGATGCCATCCGACCTCACCGACGCCTCATTCCGCGAGCTCGATCTGAAGCCGAACGCGGAGAACACTCTTCTCCTCTACGACAACCTGGAGTTGGGGGTTCGCTTCCTCTACGCGCGCGGCTGGCGAGTCGGCGCGGTACAGGGCAAGCAACTCACGCTCGACCACGCTCGCGGCGCAGGCATCCTGATTACGGTCGAAGCACCCGCGAAGGTGCCCAACCCGGACGACTACCTCAAAGAGGTGTCGGGCTACCTGACGAAAGTGAAGGCGCAAATCACCGCGACCGAGAAGCCGGTGCGAATCCGGTCCGAACCGGTACAACTGGACCGCTTTTCGCTCGATGCGACCTTCGGCATGGAGAAGTTGCGGTTGGAGTACGCGGTGTTGAAACAGACCGACGGCGGGCTGACGGTCGCGGCGCGATTGCCCGCCACTGATGCGGACCTGCGACCCGAAGTCACGCGCATCGTGCGTAGCCTCAGTGTCACGAAGAAGATCGTCGAAGTCGAAGGGAAGAAGTAAATCAGAGGACAGAGGGCAGAGAACAGAAGACGACCAAAAAGCTGTCTTCTGTCTTCTGTCTTCTGTCGTCTGGCCTCTGCTAGGGGTTCCTGTGGCCGGGTTGCGTGTGCTGGTGGCAGCGAGCGAGGTGGTCGGGTTCGCCACGACCGGCGGTCTGGCGGACGTGGCCGGCGCGCTGCCCGCGGCGCTCGCCCGGCGCGGGAACCTCGTCTCCGTCGTGATGCCGTTCTACAAGACGGTCCAACGGTCCGGGGTAACCATCGAGCGCACCGGGATCGTGCTCCCCGTGCCGATGGGCGACCGCGTGCTCGCGTGCCGCGTGTTCCGCTCGCACCTGCCGAACACCGACGTGCCCGTGTTCCTCATCGAACACGCGCCGTACTTCGAGCGCGACGCACCCGGCACCGGGCGCGGGCTGTACCAGCAACAGGTCGGGCGCGAGAAGCGCGACTATGGCGACAACGGCGAGCGGTTCGTCTTCTTCTGCCGCGCGGTGATGGAACTGGTCCCGCACATCGGGTTCCCGCCGGACGTGATCCACGCGAACGACTGGCAAACCGGTCTGGTCCCCGCGTACCTCGCCGAAACGCACCGCAACCACCCGGGCTACCAGCGCATCCGCTCGGTGTTCACGATTCACAACATCGCGTACCAGGGGTCGTACCCGCGCGAACTGCTGAACTACACCGGCTTGCCCGCGTGGCTGTACAACCCGGGACAGCTCGAACACTACGGCCTGAACTTCCTGAAGGCCGGTGTGGTGTTCGCGGACGCGGTGACCACGGTCAGCCCGACCTACGCGCGCGAGATTCAGACACGCGCGTTCGGCGAGGGGCTGGAGGGGTTACTCACCAGCGTTCACTGGAAGCTCTCCGGCATCGTGAACGGGTGCGACTACGAACACTGGAACCCGGCCCGCGACCGGCACATCGCGTCCGAGTACACGCCGGAAACCGTGTTCGAGAATAAGCCGCTGTGCAAGGCCGATCTCCAGCGCCGATTCAAACTCCCTGAAGATCCCGCGGCCCCGGTGTTGGGTGTGATCGCGAGGCTCGTGGCTCAGAAAGGTATCGACATCGTCTTGATCGCCGCTCGCGGCTTCCTCGACCTCGGCTGTCAGATCGTGGTACTCGGCGACGGCGATCACCATTTTCACGACCAACTACAACTGCTCCGCGACCGGAACCCGGATCAGGTCGGCATCTTCCTGGGCTTCAACGAAACGCTCGCGCACGTCATTGAAGCGGGTAGCGATCTGTTCCTGATGCCGAGCCGCTATGAGCCGTGCGGCTTGAACCAGATGTACAGCCTGAAGTACGGCACGCCGCCGGTGGTGCGCTCGACGGGTGGCCTCGCTGACACAGTGGTGAACGCGACCGAAGAGAACCTCGCGGACCGGCGAGCGACCGGGTTCAACTTTCAGGATTACACCGCGAGCGCGCTGTACGAAACCGTGAAGTGGGCGCTGACGCTGTACCGCGACCGGCCCGCAGACTTCAAACAGATTGTGCTGACCGCGATGGCGCAAGACTGGAGTTGGGACCGCAGCGCCGAAGCCTACGAGCGCCTCTATCGCAAGGTCACTGGCATGAGTTGAACGCTGTCGGCGCATCTCCAACCTGGGTTAGCGTCGGCCCCGGCGGGGCCGTGCCTCGCGGTCGAAACTCGGCTTCCACGTCTGGCCGCGCGCCGCTATTCACCTTCGCCACTAACCCTGAGGTAGTGATGACTCGCGCGTTGTGCTTGGGATTGTTCGCTCTGGTGTTCCTCGCGACCGAAGCCGCCCCGGTGCGGGCCGACATACCGGGGCCATACCCGTGGTCGAAACGTCCCGAGCGTCCGATCCGGCAATGGACTCCGCCCGCGCCTGTCGCAGAAGGCCCAGTGGTGCCAAACGTGCTTCAAACCGAACAGCCTCCGCCACCGCCGATGTACCCGGCCGCGCCGAGCAAGCCTCAGCGCACCGGACCGTTTCGCTCGTGCGGTAGCGGTATGGGCACCGGTCTCGCGGGGATCGGTCTCGCCTGGAGTATGCTCTGGTTGGGCACCCGCTTCGCCAGAGGTCTACGCTCGCCTTCGGCTCGCGGCTAACCCGACACCACCTTGCCCTTCTCCAATCGCAGCGTTTGCGTCACCGTGCGCGGAAGTTCAGCCAGTTCGTGCGTTACAAACAGTAACGTCTGGTCGGCGCCGAGTTCCGTTTCGAGCCAGGCGCGGCAGCGTACAGTCGCGGTCGCGTCCAGTCCCTGAAACGGTTCGTCGAGGATCACGAGCGGTGGGCGCTTCACCAGCGCTCGCGCAAGCAGTACAAGCCGCTGTTCGCCGGTCGAGAGGCACTTGAACGCGTGGGCGGCGAGGTGCGCGATCCCGAACGCCGCGAACAACTCCCGCACGCGTGCGTCCTGTTCCTCGGTCGTGGCGCGGTCCGCAAGCGTGTCGAAGAACCCCGTGGCGGCTGCGCGCTCGGCGGTCAGCGGTTGCGTGAAGTACAGGTGGAACTCCGGCGACAGCAGCCCGACGTTGCGTTTCACGTCCCAGATCGTTTCGCCAGTACCGCGGCGCTGACCGAACAGCCTCACGTCGTTCGAGTACGCCTGCGGGTGATCGCCGCACAAGAGGCTGAGAAGTGTGGTCTTGCCGCTGCCGTTCGGCCCAAGCACGGCCCACCGCTCGCCGGCGCGCACGCTCCACGACACGCGATCCAGAATCGTGTGACCGGAGTGCGACACCGTCACGTCGCGTAGGTCGATGACAGAAGAACCTCTCCCCCCAACCCCCTCCCCTAAGAAGGGAGGGGGAGTCAGAGAAGAAGGCGCGCCGTTGGAAACCGCGAGCGCAGCGAGCGGTACTCCCCCTCCCTTCTTAGGGGAGGGGGCCGGGGGGAGAGGTTGTCTTTCGAGCCTCAATACCCTCGTCACCCACCTCGGCACCGCGTCTTCGCGACAGATCAGCACGAGGCGCTTGCCGTCGTTCACGAGTTCGTGAAGCATCGCGGCGAGGTCGGCCCGCGCCGCGGCGTCGAGGCCAATGAACGGGTCGTCGAGGATCAGCAGTTCGGGGTCGCGGAGCATCGCGCGCGCCAGTCTCGCGCGGCGTGTCTGCCCGTTCGACAGCGTCATGAACGGCTGCGCCAGAAGTTCCGCGATCCCGAACCGCTCGCAGGTGCGCGCGAAGTCGGGTTCGCTCACATGCGTCCCGGTGCGCAAGAACTGTTCAAGTGACAACGGGGTGTCACTGTCCGCGAACTCGAACCGTTGCTGGTAGTAGCGGCCCGCGTAGGAGAACAGCCTGGAGTCTTCGCGGAAACTCACGTGCGCGACCACCTGCGACGGGTAGTCGATCTTCCTGCCCGCGACGCGCAACCGCTCGAACAGCGGCCACCGGAGCGAACCGCCGTTGAGCGCGTGGCGCCCAAACAGTACCTCCGCGAGCGTCGTCTTGCCGCTACCGGTCGGCCCGACGACAGCCCACGCCTCGCCCTCACGCATCGTCCAACTGAAGTCGCGGAAGACACTCCCGCCATCGCGAACGACAGTGGCGCGGCCCAACTCAAAGACACTGGGTGACTCGCTCATCCGGGTGGTATACGACTGGATCGCGGCGAAGAGCGAGCGGACCCGCTCACATTAGCCGCTTCGACTCCTTCGCCAGTGCCTCGGCAATGAACGCGAGCATCGGCCCCGCCATCTGCTCTTCGTAATGCACGCCGGGTTTCGCGTGTGTGTCGATGTCGGCGGTGTGCGGAACGCCGATTGCGGTGAGCTTCTCGTGCAATCGGTCGTTGCCGCGATAACACGCCGCGTCGGTCGGCACGCAGCAGAACCACAGGTGCGGCGGCCAGCGGTGCGCGTGGATGTGAAGCACTGCCGTGTCCTGACGGGCACGCTCGCGGCTGTCGTACATCTCGTCGAGCGGCGTACCGCGACCATACCAGTCCTGGCTGTCGAACGCGCCGGAAATGCTTGCGGCAATTGGGAATCGCTCCGGGTGCTTGAACGCGAGTCGCACCGCGCCCTGCCCGCCCATCTCCACGCCCGCAATCGCAAGCGCACGCGGCCCGAGTTGCCACGTGGCTTCACACCACGGCACGACCGCGTCGAACAAGTAGCGTTCCGGCGTGAGTTCGGGATCGAAGTCGGCACAGACACGATTAGCCCACCAGCACGGACCACCGTGCGGCACGACACACCGCAACCGGTGTTGCCGCAAGAGGGCGGTGAAGGTCGCGTCGGTCGCGGGCGATTCTTCCGCGAGTGAATGGAGGTAGAGGAGTGCTTGCGGAAGTGCGCCGGGTGAGTCGAACACGTCAGCGGGCTTCGTGCCAATAGTGGTTCGCGTCCAGCCGTCGAGCATGGGAGATGCTCCGTCTTATCTCGGCTCGCCCCTCTTGTGTGAGCGAGCGGTGAGGGGAACGAGTCTGAAGACCGGGCGAGGAGCCGGCACGATTCTCAGGGAAGACACCCGACCCTCACTCGCCAGTGAAGCCGTACTCGGTCTTCATGCGCTCGCGCACGACTTCAGGCGGGCCCGTGCCATACCCGGACGCGATGATGCGCCCGTACGCGTTCAGTTCGAGTTGGTCCGCCGCGGCCTTGCGGAACGCAGCACGTTTCGCCGGATCGACCAGCAGGAAGTACCACGCGGGACGGCCAGTCGAGTCGTTGCCGCGCACGAGGAATACGTTGTTGGAGCGCTCGCGTCGGACGCGGTCGGCGAAACTCATCTGACGGAACCTCCTCAGTTAGACAACGGCGTGAAGATAATCTCCCCCGAAGGCGGGTCTTGTTGTGGTATAGGCGGGACGTCCACGCTCCCAGGAAAAGCGCGGGTCACAAGTCCACGTCCCACACGACCACCTTGTCCATGCCCGCGGCGGCACAGCGCAACCCGTCCTCGCTGAACGCGGTCGCGGTCACGTTGCCGATGTTCCACGCGAACCGCTTTAACTCGGTACGCATCACCGCATCATAGAACGCGACCTCACGACTCATGCCGCTGTACGCGAGAATCGGGCGCGACGGGTGGAACGCGACTTCTCGACCCCAACGCACTCCAGATGGGGACACGGTCCACGATGCGCCCGTGCGCACGTTCCCGATCTGCACGCCCGGCCCGTTGAACGCCACGAACGCGCCGTCCGAAGCGATCGCAAGTCCGCGGATGCCGTGGCGGTTGTGCTCAGCGGTGAATTCGTCGGCGGTGAATTGTCGCGTGGCTCGTGCCGGCAACTTGGGACCGCCGAGGTTCCAGACGCGAACGGTGTCGCCGTTCGCCCCCGCGACCCACTTCTCGTTGGCCGAGACCGCGAGCTGGTTGAGCGAGTCCTTGTGCTTCCCGAACGCGGGCAGGCGTTCGCCGGTGAGCGGGTTCCAGCGTACAATCTCGACCCAGTAGCCGGGCCAGTTGACCGTGAGGTAGACGAGCCGCCCGCCCGGTCCCACTTCGATGGCGGACCCGTGCAGCTCCGGGCACTGGCGCAGCACTTCACCGGATTCGAGGTTGTAGACGTGAACCGGCGGCTTGGCGTGGTGCTGACTCGCGACGACCGCGCGCCCGTCGGCGGTGAACCCGACGCCGGGGGAGCCGAGGCCAACGTCTGTCTTGCCGAGCATCGCAACGGCCGTTCCGCGCGCAGTGTCGAGGACGCACACACGCCCCCAACTCCACGCCGCGAGCAACAGCCCGTCCGGCGCGAACCTGAGCGACAGCGGCTCAAAATTCGGTTCGGGCAGTTCGATTACTTGCATCGCTACATCTCGGTTTCACTGCGCGGCATGTCTCGGATAAGATACCCGAACCGGGCGCCCGCGCCGCCGATCCTGTCCGATGACCGTTCGCACGATTCGGTACGCCACGACTACTCAGGACACACGTAGCCGCCATGCCACGCGACCGCGCCATCGACGACGCCCAGGACTTGTTCACTCGCGGCCATCGCGCGCTCACCGCCGGCGACTACCAGGAGGCCGTCGAGTGCTACTCGCGCGCCATCCGGTTGCGACCCGGCGATTCCGCCGGGTATCGCTTCCGCGCGCACGCGTACCTCGAAATGGGCGACCGCGTCCGCGCCCTCAACGACCTCGACCACGCCATTCGCCTCACGCCGGCTGACGCCCAACTCTACGCTGACCGCGCTGCCGAACTGTTCGCGCAGATGCAGTACGATCAGGCCGTCACCGACTGCGACCGCGCGCTGAATCTCGACCCGACCCGCGTTGGGCTGATCGGGCTGCGCGCTCGGTGCCACGCGGATCGCGGCGACAGCGAGAAGGCACTGGCCGACTTCAACAACGCGATCACGTTCGACCCCGCGAACGCGACACGCTACCGGTTGTGGCGCGCACAACTTCACCTCGACCTCGAAAACTACGCGGCGGCCACGGACGACGCGGCGGCGGTAATCGCGGCCGACCCGAAGAACGCGGACGCGTACCACCTTCGCGCCACGATTCATCAGCAGGCGAACGAGTACGCGGAAGCTGTCGAAGACTTCACGCTGGCGCTCGCGCGAAAGCCGGGCGATCCGTTCGCGTACCTGGGCCGCGCGATCTGCCGGTTCTTGGTGCGCGACCACGCCGGCGCGGACGCCGACGCCGACGAGGTCATCAAGCAGATGCCGGGCGTGCTGAAGGCGTACGAGATTCGCGGAAACGCGCGAAAAGTGCTCGGCAACCTTGAAGGCGCGTTGGCGGACTTCAACGAGGCGGTGAAACTCGCGCCGAACGCGGTGATGCCGTACAATTACCGCGCCGGCGTTCACTACGCGATGAAGAAGTACACCGCTGCGGTGCGCGATCACATGGACGCACTGAAGCGTGACCCGCGCAGTTCGGGCACGTTCAACCAGCTCGCGTGGATCTGGGCGACGTGCCCGGATCCAGATGTGCGCAACGGCGACCGGGCACGCGAGTGTGGGACACGCGCGTGTGAACTGACCGAGTGGAGCGAACCGGGATACCTCGACACGCTCGCGGCGGCGTGTGCCGAGTGCGGCGAGTTCGATGATGCAATCAAGTGGCAGGAGAAGGCGCTGGACCTGATCGAAGACGAGGAACGCCGCGCCGACTATCAGACGCGGCTGACGCTGTACGAAGACGGCAAGCCGGCTCGCGTCACCGGTGGGGAGAATGCGTAAGGGCGACGCGGGTGGGAAGGCCCACCCGCAATTGCGAGCGTCACTTCTTGAACGCCTCGTACGCTTCCGCGACCTTGCCGGTCTTGGTGTCGCCGGTGTGCGCGTACACGCCGTACTTCAGCTTCATCTCGCCGCCCTTTGTGATCTTCAGCAGGTCTTCCTTGCCCTTCTGCGACGGGAACCCGCTGTGGTTGCGGCCGAACGGGTTCGCGGCCACCAGCCCGTAACCACGGGCGTGCCACGACGCCTTCGGGTTCGATGGGTGGTCGAACACCGTCACACCGACATCCTTGCCATCGAGCTTCCCGGAGTAGTCCACCCACTCGCTCGGCAAGCCCCAGATCTCTTTCTCCACGGCCTTCCCTGCGGCGTTCGTCATCACCCCGTCGCCACCGAGGTACTTCGTATTTTTCTCCATCCGCAGTTCGTCGCGAACCCGGATACCGAACGAACCCTCTTTGGTGTCGCCGAACGTGATCGGGCACACCGTCGCTTTCAGAACGATGTCGAACGTGAACGTGCGGCCTTCCTTACCGTCGATCAGGTGAATCACGCGCACTTCTTCCAGGATCTTCACGCCGTCCGGGGTGATCCACTCGTTGTGCGTCTCGACGCTCGCGTGGTTCTTCGCGTGCTGCGTCGGCTTGCCGACCTTCACGCACTTGATCTTCCCGTGCCGCGGGCCGTCTTTGTCCTTCGCTTCGCTCCAGAAGTCCACGCCCTTGTCGGCCTTGTTCGCCGACTTCACCTTCAGTTCGATGCCTTCGGGGATCACGTCGCCGTGACAGAACCACACGGACTTTTGGTGCGGGTGGTCAACGGTCCCCATCGGCGGGGCCGCTTCCATGGGCCACGGGCGCGTGAGCAGCACGCCGTTGGGCGCGAGCAGCGGGTACAGGTACGGCTTGGCGACCGTTTCCGCGGTGGCGTACTTCGCGACCACGGTCGTACCGGCTTTGAACTCGATCACGTCCTTGCCGACGGTGATGGTCACGTCGTCGGCCGCGGCGAACGCGGGCAGCGCGAGCAGCGCGAGAACAGGGAACAAGCAGCGCATTGAGAGGCTCCTGTTGGGGAAGGTGTGTGTAGTGTCAGCGCGGCGGGGGCGGATGTCAATCTACCAACCACCAATCGCGTAGCCGCGACGCGCAGCGGAGCGCGACCAACTCGTGTAACATTCCACCATGAGCAAGAAGAAGAAAGTGCGCGTCGAGTTTCGGAAGAACCGGGAGAAGCCGCCGCGCGAGAACGACATCACCCGCGACTTCAAGGAAGGCGACGGCCGTGCCGACGACGCGCAGTCCGGCGAGCGGGTGCGCGCGAAGGGCAGCCTGTCGCGCTACCGCACTGTGATGCAGACCGAAGCGGACGACGGCACCAGCATGCCCGCGACGGACGCGAACGAATGCCTCCGCGGGCGTGTGCTGCGCGTTCACGGACTGGCGTCGGTCGTGGAAACCGACGACGGACGCGTGTTCCGCTGTGCCGTTCGCCGGTTGCTCAAAAGCCTCGCCACCGACGAGCGGAGCGTTGTAACCACGGGCGACGTGGTGTGGATCCGCCCGGCGCGGGCAGAGGGCAGCAAACAGAAGTCAGAAAGCGACGAACCGACGGATGTGTCTTCACTGTCCTCTGACCTCTGTTCGCTGTCCTCTGCCCCCGAAGAGGGTGTGATCGAGCGCGTCGAACCGCGGCACGGGGTTCTCACACGTGCGAGCCGGCGCCGGGAACACGTGGTCGTCGCGAACGTCGATCAACTCGTCATCGTCATGTCGCTGGTCGAGCCGAACCTGAAGCCGCACCTCATCGACCGTTACCTCGCGGTGGCCCAGCAGGGCGGGCTGAACCCGGTGCTGTGCCTGAACAAGTCCGACCTCGCGGACGCGGTCGAATTGCAACCGCTCATCGGCCTGTATGCGCAACTCGGCATCCCGGTGTTCCTGTGCAGCGCCCGCACCGGGTTCGGCATCGAACGCCTGCGCGAACAACTTCGCGGACGCTCGACGGTGTTCTCCGGGCAATCCGGTGTGGGCAAGTCGTCGCTGTTGAACGCGATCCAACCGGACCTCGCGCTCGCGGTGAAATCCGTGAGTGAGGTGAACCAGAAGGGCCGGCACACCACGACCTATTCGCAGCTCATCAAGTTGAACTTCGGCGGCTGGGTGGTGGACACGCCCGGCGTGCGGCAACTCGCGCTGTGGGCCGCGCGGCCGGAAGAGATGGAGGGCTACTTCCCGGAGTTCCGACCATTCGTGCCTCTGTGCGGGTTCCCGGACTGCACGCACACGCACGAAACGAGTTGTGCGGTGAAGGACGCCGTCGCCCGCCGGTTCGTGACAAGTCGCCGCTACCACAGTTACCTGAACCTCTTCCACGGCCCCGCTGAGGAGTGAGCGGCGTTACACGTCACACAACCGATCCCTTCGGCACGGACTTGCATTGGAGAAGCTGTACCGGTTCGGAAATTGGGGAAAATTGCGTGAAGAGAGTAGCCTGCATGTGCCGAAGCAGGATGAGTGACTGACGTAAGTCAGCGAAGCCCTCCATTATATTCCGGGCGCCCGCCCGACCGGGGAGCGGAGCGCCCGGTTCACCAGGAGAATTCACTCATGGCGCGTTCGCACAAGATTCTCGGCTTCCTGCTCGTGACCCTGCTCGGTGCCTACGGGTGCGCGAAGGGGCCGGGCGCCGCGGTCACGACGGAGAACAACGCGACCACGAATGCCAAAGTGCAGAAACTCGAAGAAGACTACCGGAGTGCGGTAGCGGCCCGCGACCAGTTCCGGCAGAAGCTCGCGACGAGTGAGGAACAGAGCGCGAAGGCCAAGAAGGAGTTGGAACTCCAACTGGAACAAACCAAGATCGTGGCCGCGACCGAACGCGACGCGCTGAAGGCGGAAGTGAGGGCCCGCACCGGCGAGCGCGACATGCTGCAAACGCAGTACGAGATGTTCCGCAAGACCCTGCGTGAGATGCTCGGCACCGCGGACACCGTCGTGGGCAAACTGAACCTGCCCGCCCAGCAATCGCGACCGGCCTCGGACGCACTCGGTGCCGCACGGAACTGAGGACAAATCCCAAACAGAAGAAGGATCGCCTTCTTCTGTTTGGGATTTGTTACTTGAGATTTGGGATTTGTTCACCCTGCCGGGTCTTTGCCGTTCACCCACGGGCCGGAGAGCGACTGGTGCGGCGGCGGCTGCACAACGCCGCCATCGCCGCCGCTCCACCCGAACACCTGGTTTGGCTTCGCGTGTTCCTGACTGCGCTTCTCCCACCGCTTCGCCCACGTCGAATCGGCGGTCACGATCTCACGTTTCTCTTTATCCCAGAACAACGCCTCCCCGGTGCGGTAGCTCTGCACGGCCATCGCCGCAGTCGTGACGGCCACCGCGCCCAAGTCCGGTGGGCTGAACGTGCTTTGCCGACGCGACCGCGCACATTCGAGGAAGTTCTCCCACAGCGCCTCGGTGTCGTTCCGTGGCGGTTCCACGCTCTCGAATGACGCCGGTTCGGGCGCCTGTTCCATCCGCGAGGGGAAACTCGCGCCGCGTGTCGGATCGTCCTTGAAGAGTTGGAACCCGCCCTTCACGAACTTGATCGCCCCCAGCCTCCCGCGAATTACTTCTTCGATTGGGTAGCCGCTCAGTGTCGTTGCGGTGACGACGAGTTGACAACCTTCCTCGTAGTCCGCGACCACGGTTCCCACGTCGGGCACGTCGCGGCCGTCGTATTCGAGGTACAACCCGCCACCCGCGGTGACGCGAGCCGGGAAGCGGAGTCCCATCGCAACACTCATTCGCGTGACGTGATGCGTCAGCATGTCGGTGAACGGCCCGCCGCTGAACGGCCACAAGCACCGCCACTGCGCGAACGCGGCCCGGTCGAACGGCTGTTCCGCGGTTGTTGGCCCGACACGACGGCCCGCACACTCGAACTGGTGCCCCAGGAACAAATCCCAATCGACGGTGTTGGGCGTCATCTGTTTCGCGAGTCGGTAGAACCGCCACTGGCCCCTGGCGTCGTTGCGAAAAAAGCCAGTCTGGGCGTGCGCGACGTGGCCGATCGTGCCTGTGCGGATCGCGTCGAACGCGCGCATCCACACGCCGTCGGCCATCGACTGCACACCGACCGTGACGACGCGCCCGGAGTGTTTCCACGCGTCGACGACCGCGACCGCTTCTTCCGCGGTGCGCGTCATCGGCTTCTCGACGTACACGTCTTTCCCCGCCGCGAGCGCGTCGAGCGTCATGCGCCCGTGCCAGTGGTCCGGCGTGGTGATGCACACCGCGTCCACGTCCGTGCGGTCGAGCACGACGCGGTAGTCTTTGGTGACGCGTGTCTTGTCGTTGCGGTCGAAGCCGCACTTGCGCGCCGACGGGTACAGCCCCTGCGCGTAGCGGCGGCGTGTGACCTTCCCGCCGAAGTGAACGTCGTATTCGTCTTCGAGTCCGTCCCACACGTCGCACACCGCGACCGCCGCGACCGGTTTTCCTTCCGTGGTGAACCTGTTGACGAGATCGATGTGAGCCTGCGCGCGCCCGCCGCCGCCGAGGAAACCGATGCGCACGCGTTCGTTGCTACCGGGTACGTTGCCGTAACTGGCCGCCGACAACGACAGTGCCGCGGCAGACCCGAAGAACTTGCGGCGGTCGAGCGGAGGCGTCGGCATCAATCGGCCTCGGTAGGAGATTGCTTTGGTTTCCCGTTGGCGTCAAAGGGGTCGTGCCGTCGGGAGTTGCCGCGCAAGAAGGCCAAACCAACTCGGAAGAACCGCCAGGACACCCACTGGTACACGATCATCATCGGCACCGCGATCGCGAAAAACGGCCACAGATTGCCGGCGGGTTGGCCGTTCAACAGCGCCCGGCTCGTCAACCCCACCATCAACAAACTGAAGACGATCCCGAACATGAAGAAGAAGCCGGCGAGCACGGTCCATACGACTACGAAACCGAAGAAGAGCAACGCGACTGCGGGCGGCGGTTCCTCGGGCGTCCGCTCGCGGTCGGAAGCGGTCACGGCATTCTCCGCAGGATCCGGCTATTCGGACGTTCCGGGCGTGCGAATCGTTCCCGTCATCATATGCGACCCGCCCTCGCGCCCGTATCATTCATCTAGTTTGCGCTGAGAAACCTTCCCACGAGACGATACTAATCGACATGCACGCGAAACTAGCTCTGGCGGATGGCACCGTGTTCACCGGGCGCGGGTTCGGCGCGACCGGCGAAACACTCGGCGAGGTCGTCTTCAACACCTCCATGACCGGCTACCAGGAGGTACTCACCGACCCGTCGTACACCGGGCAAATCGTCACGATGACGTACCCGCTCATCGGCAACTACGGCACCACCCCCGACGATCAGGAATCCAGGGGCGTGCAGGTCGCGGGGTTCATCGTCCGCGAACTCACGCGCGTCCCGAGTAACTTCCGCTCGAACAACTCCCTCGACGATTTCCTGAAGGCGAGCAACGTCGTGGGCATCGAGGGCATCGACACGCGTGCGCTCGTGCGTCGGCTTCGCGTGCGCGGCGCGATGAACGGTGTCCTCTCGACGGCGGATCTCGATGACGCTTCGCTGGTGGCGAAGGCGCGCGCGTTCCCCGGCATGGAAGGCCGCGATCTCGTGAGAGAGGTGGTACCACCCAAGGCGTTCCACTGGGACAAGGGTTTCGGGGCGTTCGCGGACCACGTGCTGCCGCACCGCCCGGCAACGAAGCGAGTCGTCGCGATCGACTACGGCATGAAGTGGAACATCCTCCGCTGTCTCACGCAGATCGGGTGCGACGTGACCGTCGTGCCGGGCACGGCGACCGCAGATGAAGTGCTCGCACACCAACCGGACGGCATATTCCTGTCGAACGGCCCTGGCGATCCGGCCGCGGTCGGTTACGCGATCGACACCGTGAAGAACTTAATCGGCAAGAAGCCGATCTTCGGCATCTGTTTAGGTCATCAGCTCCTGGGGCTGGCGTTCGGGGCGAAGACGTTCAAGTTGAAGTTCGGTCACCGCGGCGCGAACCAGCCGGTGCGAAACGAGCGCACGAAGCAGATCGAGATCACGACGCAGAACCACGGCTTCGCGGTGGACCCTTCGACGCTGCCGAAGGGCGTGGTGCCGACGCACATCAACCTGAACGACAACACGCTGGAGGGACTGCGCCACGTCGAGTTGCCGGTGTTCAGCGTGCAGTACCACCCGGAAGCCGCCGCCGGCCCGCACGACTCCAGTTACTTGTTCGAGGAGTTCCGCACGCTGATGGGATGAGATCGGATTGAGTGGAGTCGCCCATGAGGTTATACCGGCTGATGAAAGTTGCCGACGACGGGCTACCGGCGGTCGGGACAAAGTTCGGGATGCTTGGTGTTCGCCCCCGTGATCCGGCAAATCCGAAGAAGCGATTCGACGTCCCGGCAGCCGCGCCGACCGATACTGTCCGACCGGGTGATGGCGGTCTGTCGGTGAATACCGATGCGACCGCGCTCAAACCGCCCGACGACGAGTTCGTTCTTTGGGAGATCGACAGCACCGCGCTCGGTGCCAATTTGCGCACCGAACCCGACCGGCCACCTCACCACGTTGTCGCGGTCGCCACCGATATGTCTCTGGCCGAGATGCAACAACAAATTGCCGCCACGCGCGGCGACTGGAAACGGGTATAATTATCACCATGATTACACTCGATACTCTTTACATCGCGCTGACCGCGACCGACCCGTTCGGCGGTATCGATGATTTAATCCGGTCCGAACTCGCGAGCGGGCGCACCACCACGGAAGTTCACGCCGAACTGTTCCCTCTCGTGCGCGCCGCGCGCCGCGCGCCTGGCGTGACCGACGAAGCGTCCGAAGCGCTGCTCGGTGCGCTCGACGCCCTCACCGGCGACTGCCATCCGGACTGCCGCTTCACCGATCAACGTTCGGCCCAAGCCGCGCACACGAACGGGCGTGCTTCTTCCACCGATGCGCCCGCCGCCACAGACGCGCGCTAATCGCTCATGCCCACCTTCGCCACCAATCCCGCGCTCGAAGCCGCTATCATCGCGCACGCGGACGAAGACACGCCGCGACTCGCCTACGCGGACTGGCTCGACGAGCACGGCGACCCCGATCGCGCCGCGTTCATTCGCGTTCAGTGCCGGCTCGCGGACATGCCGCCGAACGATCCCGATTGGGTCGATCTTCGCGAACAGCAAGACGAACTCGTCGCTCGGCTGAAGTCGCGACACTCGGACCTTACCCCGGACGCCCCGGACGGGTTCTACTCGGGAACCGAGTTCATCGACGACCACGAGGAACCGTACCGGCGCGGGTTCCCGCACTTCATCGACTGCCAGATCGACGGACCGGATTGGACCCTCAAGGAGATCGCCCGCGTCACAAAGGAATTCACACGCCTCGTGCGCACCACCACGATTCGCGGGTTCTCATTCAACGACATCCCGCTCGACGGGTTGACGGATTTGCTCGCGGCCCCAGTCGCCACGGAACTCACCGGCCTGGCACTGATGCACGAAGCGACAACGAACAACCGGCGAACGGAAGCCGCCGACTTCTTCCGGTTCGTCGGAACCAGCCCCGCGATCCGCCGCGTTCCGCAACTCTTCTTGTACAGTCCGTACCACCCGATCCCGGCCGCGGAACTGGCGAAGGCAAAGACATTCGACTCCGTCCGACGACTGACGATCCAAAGCGTTGCCGGGACGAAGACCGAACTGGAGAAGCTCACGAAGGCCGCGTGGTTCCGCCGGTTGCGGCACTTCCGCAGTCACCTCAGCGCGCCGGCCGTCGCGACGCCGGTCCTCACCGGACTCGGGAAACTCCCCGAACTTCACACGCTCGAACTGCCCGACCTCGCGGCGAGCAGCGTCGCGGCGCTCACGGCCGGCAAGTTCCCGGCGCTGGCCAAACTCCTCTACGGCGGGCCGCTCAGTACCAAGTTCGCCAGGCAGCTCGCGAAGGCCAGGTTCCCGGCGCTGACGGTGTTCGGGGCAAAAAACCGCGACATGAACAACGACGGCCTCGCGGAACTGCTCGGCGCGAAGTGGTTCGGGCAACTCCGCGTGCTGAACCTCGCGGACAACAAGGTCGGCGACAAGGGCGTGAAGGCGCTCGCCGCGCACCCCGTCGCGCAGACACTTCGCGTCCTCCAGTTAGGCGACAACGCGTTCGGCAAGTCCGGACTGGCGGCGATCACAACGGAGGGTGCGTTCCCCGAAATCACCACGCTCGACCTGCACTCGTACACCAAACGAAAGGGCACGTCGTCCGAACTCGCGGTGCTCGTCGCGGCGATGCGGCTCCCGCACCTGCGCCACCTCGACCTGTCCGGCTGGCCGCTCGGCGATGCTGGCGCGCAGGCCCTCGCCGCGAACCCCTCGCTCGCGGGCTTAACGCGACTGAACCTCGACGTGTGCGGCATCGGCGACCCCGGCGCGAAGGCGCTGTTCGCTTCGCCGCACCTTCAGAACCTCGTCGAACTCCAGTTGGGTTCCAACGCGATCAAGACCGGTGCGGACGCGCTCGCGGACCCGAAGACGATGCCGCGCCTCGGCGAGTGCTGGCTCGGTGGCAACAAGCTCACCAAGAAGGTCGGTGAGAAGCTCGAACGCGACGGACTCTACCTCATCACTTGACCGCGCGAATCGTGTATGATTCCGCCATCATGAGTGACGAAGCCGCACTGCTGGCCGCGATCGTGGCGAACGCGGAGGACGACACCCCGCGTCTCGTGTACGCCGACTGGCTCGACGAACACGAGGCACCCATCCAAGCGGAGTTCATCCGCACGCAGTGCCGGCTCGCGTCCGGTTCGGCCGCGGACCCGAACTACCCCGACCTCCTCGAACGCTACGCGGAACTCGTCGCGCAGTTCCGGCCGATGGCGAACGCGACCGTGCTAGCGCTGCCGCCAGGTTTCGTCTACCAAGCCGACATCCGGCACGGCACCGACCACTTCCGCCGTGGGTTCCTTCACACCGCCGGTGCTGAGTGGACTGCCGACTACCGGGACGAGTGGGGTCCGCCGCCGACCGACGCGGAACTCGACCGCGTGTGCGAGGGGCTGGCGCCACTGGTCGCGAACACCACGGTCCGGCACCTCGTTCTCGACGAGATGACCCCGGAGTCGCTCGCGCGAGTTCTCGTCGCACCGGGCGCGGTGGCCCTCACCGGTTTGACGGTCCAGGCCGCGGACGACACCCCGGATGGCGGCGACGCCCTCCTGCGTGCCCTCGCCGCGGCGAAGTCCATCAACCGACTGGAACACCTGGGACCGACCTGGAACGCGACCGTCGCCGGGCTGCGCGCCCTCGACGCGAGGTTCGACCGACTCCGTTCGTTCGACTTCCCCTCGCTGAGCGGGACCGCGGCGGAAATCCCCGCGATCGCGCGGACCCGGTGGTTTCGCAATCTGCGATCCGCCAGCGTCGTCAACATGGACCGCGCGCTGCAAGAACCGCTGCTCGCCGCGTTCGCACAACTCCCGCACCTGGAATCGCTCGACCTGCGGTTCAATCACAGAACCGCTCTCAAGGCGTTCGGCATCGCGACCGGGTTCCCCGCGCTCGCCCGCTTGCGCTGCGGGTCGGTGAACGTCGGCGTGGCGAAACTCGCACGGGGCCGGTTCCCCCGGCTCGCGGAACTCGTCGCTCGCGGCGTGCGACCGGACGCGTTCCGCACGCTGCTCGAGGCGAAGTGGCTCTCCCAACTGCGCGTCCTCGACGTGTTCAATGGCGTGCTCACCGACGCGAGCGCGGTCGCCCTCTCGCAGAGCGCCGCGGCGCCGCACCTCCGCATCCTGCGCCTTAAGTTCACCCAGTTCACAAAAGCGGGCCTCATGACCATCGCCGACGGATCACGGTTCCCGAACCTGACCACGCTCGACATCCGAACCAGGAACACGTTGGTGCGGCCCGCGACGATGGCGCAGTTCGCTGCGAACCTGAGCCTGCCGCACGTGCGGCACCTGTCCCTTGGTGAGTGGCCCCTCGGCGACGAGGGCGCGAAGGCACTCGCGAAGAACCCGGCCCTCGCGAACGTCACGCGCCTGATGCTCGACCGGTGCGGTATCGGCGAATCGGGGTTCACCGCGCTGGTCCGGTCACCGTACCTCCAGCAGTTGGTCGAACTCGACGTCGGGAACAATAACCTGAAGAAGGCCGCCGCGCTGCTCGACACGGCGTGGCTCCCGCGACTGGCCGCGTTCGGGCTGTCTGGCAACCCGCTCACCGGCCCGGCGCGAGAGAAGTTGCACCGCGCCCGCGGGTGGGTTGCGTGAACCGATGCTGGAGAGAACCGTTGTGAGCGATCAAACCGCGCTGCTAGCTGCGATCCGCGCGAACCCGGACGACGACACACCGCGCCTGATCTACGCCGACTGGCTCGACGAACACTTACCGGATGGAAAGCCGTCGCCAAGCGGCGGCCCTTCGGCCCGCGCCGATTACATTCGCGTGCAGTGCCGACTCGCGCAGCGGCCATACGACGACCCAGAGTACCCCGCGCTACTGGAACGCGAGAACGAACTCGCGCTGTGGCTCCATTCGCACGTGGGCGCAAAAGACGGACCCAAACTCCCCGATGATCTGGAGTGGTTTGGCACCTTCAGCAGCGGCGACGACCGCGCGTACCGGCGCGGGTTCCCGGAGGAGGCCGATTACGCGGACTACGACGAGGAACCCGAAGAGAACATCGAGCGCATCACCGCTGCGCTCGCGGAAGCGTTCACCGGCGGCACGGTGCGCACTCTACAACTCGAAGAAGTGTACGGGGCCGAAGTTGCCGGGGTCGTGGCCCACCCGGTCTCCGCCGGGCTGCGCGGGCTGTTGCTCGGCTACATCGATGACGACGAGGAAACAGTCGCGGTCCGAGGCATCGCGGAATCGAAACACCTGACCGGGCTTCGCAGGCTGCAGCTCTTGTTCTCGATCGCCGACGCCGACCTACCCCGACTCGCGAAGGCGACCCACCTCAACTCGCTCGAAGAACTGTTGCTCGACGAGGCCACGCCCGCGGGGATGAAGGCGCTATCCGCGGCCAGGTGGTTCCGCAACCTCCGCGAACTCCGGCTGTGGGTGAACGACCGCGACACGTTCAAGGCTGTTGCCGACCTTCCACCAATGCCGAATCTCGTTGCGCTCAAGTTCAACGGAAACGTCGCGCCCGCGGTGGGAGCGTTCCGCAAGTTCACCGCGTCCGACTCGTTTCCGCGTCTCGGCCACCTGGAGTTCGAGGAAACCAAACTCGCGCCCGAACTGTTTGCGGCGCTGGCCCGCGCGCCGTGGCCCCTGCGCCACCTGAAATTCCGAAGCGCGGAGGTGCGCAAGGCCGGGGCGGAATTGCTCGCAGAGGCAACCTTCGCCGAATCGCTCCGCGTGCTGGAAATCTGGGACGGTCACATCACGGCCGGCGGCATTCAGGCGCTGGCCGGGTCCGCGAAACTCGCGGGGCTGCGGCACCTCGATCTGACCAACAACCCGATCGGTCCCGGCGGGCTGTACGCTCTCGCCCGGAGTCCGCACTTGCGAGGGCTGCGCTCTCTTCACATGCGCGGGTGCAATAGCACGAAGGCGCCGATCGACGCGGTCACCGTGCTAAACTTCCTCACCGCTCTGGACATGCCGGACCTGCGTCAACTCACGCTCGACGGTATGCCGGTCGGAATTCGCGGCGCGAAGGTGATCGCCGCTGGCGGCTCGTTCGCGAACCTCAGAAGTCTCGAACTCACCAACTGCGGGCTGCGCGAGAAGGGCGCCGCGGCGATTGTGGAATCGGCTTCCCTGGGCAACCTCACGGTGCTTGATCTGGCGAACAACAACGCGGGCAAAGGCGCGGTGAAGCTCGCTAACCCCAAAACGTTCCCGCGTTTGGGTCACTGCGACCTGACTCGCAACCGGCTGCCCAAGACCTCGCTCAACCGCCTCAATAAGCGCCCGGGCGTGCAGATGTAACAGGGGTTGCTCTACGGTTTCTGAAATCGCCTGAGCGTAGACCCGCGAGAGCGCTTTTCGGAAACGATGTAGCGTGTCTGAACGAGCCGCGACCGCAAGGGAGTGGCTAACGTAAGCCGCTCCCTTGCGGTCGCGGCTCGTTGGGGTGCTACACCTTTACTGGAATCGCTCGACTACTTTGAAATCACTTGTTGAGGAACACGCGGCTCTGCACCACATCGTGGAGCAGCGAACGGAAGGCGTAGTTCTTCGCACGCGCTTTCGCCACCAGTTCCTCCACCGCTTCGCGGTCCGCGAACTGGATGTCCGCACCGGTGCCGTAGACGATCAGCTTCTGCGCGAGGTTGCGCGCGAGCTGGTCCTTGTCCGCGAGCAGCACCTGCTTGTAGTCGTCGATGTCGCGAAACGGCTTTCCGGTCGGCGTCTCGCCGCCCTTCTCCACGTCCAGCCCGCGGAGGATCTTTCGCCCGGGGTAGTTCGCGAGATCGACGGGCTTGCCGCGCGTCGTGCGGTAGAAATCGCGCCAGCCGCCGATCACGTCGAACGTCTCCAACGCAAAGCCGGGCGGGTCGATGTGCTTGTGGCACGTCGCACACACCGCCGTGTTGCGGTGCTTGTCGAGTTGCTGGCGAATCGTGGTCGCCCCGCGAATGTCTGGTTCGATGCCTGGAATATCGGGAGGCGGAGGTGTCGGCGGGAGGCCGACGATCTTGTCCAACACCCACTTCCCGCGCAGGATGGGCGACGTACTCGTGCCGTTCGCGGTCACCTTTAGGATGGCAGATTGCGTCAGCACGCCGCCGCGGTGACTGTCCGGCGGGAGTTTCACCTTTCGCAACTCGCCGCCGGCCACGCCGGAGATGCCGTAGTGTTGCGCGAGCCGCTGGTTCAAGTAACTCCAGTCGGAGTGGACGAAGTTCGTGAGGCTCAGATCGTTCTTCAGAATCTCCTCGAAGAACAGTTCCGTTTCGCGCGGCATCGACCAGAACAGGAAGTCGTCGAACTCACCGTAGAGTTGCGGGTCGGGCGAGGTCGCGTTGATGCTCCGCAGGTCGAGCCACTGACCCGCGAAGTTCGCAGTGAACCGGCGCGCCTTCGGGTCGTTCAACATGCGATCCGTCTGCGTCTTGAGCATCGCCGGCTTCGTCAACTCGCCTTTCGCGGCGAGCGCGAAGAGTTCCGCGTCCGGCATGCTCGACCACAGGAAGTAGCTCAATCGTGCCGCGACTGCGTAGTCATCGAGTCGCGGGTTCTTCGCCTTCGTGTCGGTCGGCTCGGTGAGGAACAGGAAGTGCGGCGAACAGAGCGCGACCTTGTAACCCAGGAGCATCGCGTCCGCGAAAGTGAGCTTCTTGTCGAGCGCGGCGTGAACGATCTTCACGTAGTAGTCTTCGAGTTCCTTTGAAACCGGTCGGCGGAACGCGAACGGCAGGAACGCGCGCATGAGGCGGTCCGCGTCCTCGCGAGGCTTCGCGCTCGCGGGGGTGAGCGGATCGTAGGTGTACGAGTCCGGGCGCGGCTTTGGGAGGGGGTTCGGTTCCGGTTTGCCGTCCGCGATGAGCTTCGCGATGGAAGTCGGTTTCAGCGGCACGCCCGCGAACAGGCGGTCGTAGCCGACGCCCGGCCACGCTTCACTCGGGCCTTCGATTTCGATCCACTCCACGGCGAGTCCCGGCCCGGTGTACTCGCTGAGCGGTCCCTTGCCGATGCTCGGCATACTTCGCGTTGGCGGGAGCGACCAGCCGGTGAAGACAATCATGTGCCGCGCCTTCAGGTCGAACTCACCCTCGATGATGGTGGGCTTGCCCGCGGGCACGTCGCGGACGCCGCGTACGTCGTGGTCGTCGCGTCCGTAGGATTCGCGAGCGGAGAGCAGCACGGGCAGCGGCTTGCCGTCGGTGCCGACCGCGTACACGGACGCCTTCACGCGGTAGCGACCGGCGACCGGCACGGAGGCCGTCGAACACGGGACGTGGCCCCACGTGCGTGCGTGCATGATGAGGGTATCGCCGTCGAGCCGCACGACTTTGCCAAGCAAGTCCTTGAACCCGGCTGTCTTTTCGGTCACCTGCTTCCCGGTGCGGTGCTCCTTGAACGCCGCTTGCGGGCGCGTGGGGATGACCGTGCGGATCGCTTTCTCTGCGGCCTCCTGGTAGCGGAGCAAGTGGGCCGACGAAACGTCCAGCACGGCGCTCACGTTGTCGAACCCGGCCGCGGAGTTGTCGTCGGGGAGCAGGTCTTTCACCTCGGCGCTTGTGCCGAGGAGGTCGTGAAGCGTCGTCTGGTACTCGGTGCGGTTGAGCCGCCGTAGCACCACGCGCCCGTCAAGCCGCTGTCGGTCGAGCGAGGCCGCGTGCAGCCCCTTGTTCAGTTCCCCCAGAACCGTTTGCGTTTCCTTCTCAGGCGGGCGTTCCTTGCTTTTGGGCGGCATCTCTCCGCGCGTTACGCGGTCGAACACCTTCGCCCAGGTCGCGGCGGTGTTCTTGTCGGTGAGAGTAAGGGGTAAGTTGTCGAGCCGAAGTTTGCCGCGCTGAACGTCGGGCCCGTGGCACTCCACACAGTGCGAGTCCGCGAACTTGCGGAACCGCGTCTCGGTGGCGTCGCGTTCCTGGGCGAAGGTGGGGGTCGTCGCGACCAGCACGAGAGCGAACGCGACGTGCAGGTGGGAGAAGGTTCGCATCAGTCCCGTCTCGGTTGGGCTGGGTGATGGTGCTTCCGTTTTCACCAAGTGAGGAGTGGATAGTATCGCGATTGTTCCGCAACCCGACACTGTTCCCGTTGGGGATTCGGCGCAGACTCAGCGAAGCGCTGCCTCCAAAGCCGAAGACAGGCCAGAGCCTTTGTCGGGACTTGGATTTGTGACGCGGTCTCGGGGAAAGACAACTACGCGATGGTGCTGTAACGCTCGCCGTAGGTCGCCTTCAAGTTGTCCGGCGTGAACGTGGCGGCGACGGGGCCGCTTGCAATCTTGCGCACGTTTAGCAGCGTGACCCAGTCGAAGTATTCCGGCACGGTCGCGAGGTCGTGGTGAACGACGACTACCGTGCGCCCGCGATTCCGCAACTCTTGCAGGATGTCCACAATCGCGCGCTCGGTCACCGCGTCCACGCCCTGAAACGGTTCGTCCATCAGGTACACCGGCGAGTCCTGAACGAGCGCACGCGCCAGGAACACGCGCTGCTGCTGCCCGCCGGATAACTGACTGATCTGCCGGTCCGCGAAGTCGCTCATGCCCACACGCGAAAGAGCGTCCGCAGTCGCGGTGCGTTCGGCCGCGCCCGGCCGCCGGAACCACCCCAGGCGCCCGTAGGTGCCCATCAGCGCCACGTCGAACGCGGTCGTGGGGAAGTCCCAATCGACGGTGCCGCGCTGTGGAACGTACGCGACCGTTTGCGCGCGCGGCGAGTACGGTTTTCCGTGAACGAGCACCTCGCCCGACACGGGCTTCACAAGGTCGAGCATCGCCTTGACAAGCGTGGTCTTCCCCGCACCGTTTGGCCCGACCACGGCCATCAGCACGCCGGACGGCACCGCGAGGTCGATATCCCACAACACCGGCTTTTCGCGGTACGCGACCGTGAGGTCGTGAACCTCGATCGCCGGTGCCGCGACCGACACCGGTGAAGGGGTGCGAGAATGAAGGGGTGCAGGGGTGAGAAGACCCCCCATCAGCCCCCCGGCGTTCGCTTCTGTCGTTATCACCCTTTCGCCCTCAAGATGCGTTCCTGATTTCGTGTCTTCCGCCGCTTGCGGCTTCGCGAACCCCAAGCGGCGGAAATCCAACCTACTTCAGCGCGCCCACGATCACCTTCACGTTGTGGCGGATCATGCCCGCGTAGGTTTCGCCCGGCGTGCCGGGTTCTCCAAGCGCGTCGGAGTACAGCGCGTCCTCGCCGCCCACGAGCTTCACCGTGTGGCCGTGGTCGCGCTTGCACGCGTCCAGCACGGTCTTCAATCCGGCTTCGGGCACCGACGTTTCCGTGAACACCGCGGGGATCTTGTTCTTGCCGAGGAAGTCCACCAGTTCTTTCACGTCCTTCGTGCCCGACTCGCTCGCGGTGCTCACGCCCTGCAAGCCCTTCACCTCGAAGCCGTAGGCGCGGCCGAAGTAACCGAAGGCGTCGTGCGACGTGACCAACACACGCGATTCCTTCGGCGACACTTTTTCGAGTTCGGCCCGAATCTCCCTGTCGAGCGCCTCAAGTTCCTTCAGGTACGCGACGGCGTTCTTCTCGTAGTTGTCCTTACCGGCTGGGTCGAGCGCGGTGAGCGCGTCCTTCACGGTGCCCACGCACTTGGCCCACAGCAGCACGTCGAACCAGACGTGCGGGTCGTGTTCGCCGCCGTCCACGTCGGCGTGGCGAAGGAGCGTCTTGTCGATCCCGTCCGTGATCGCGTATCCGCGAATGCGCCCCCGACTCTTCTCGAACGTGTCCGTCATCTTGCCTTCGAGGTGCAGACCGTTGAAGAACACGAGGTGCGCGCCCTCAATCTTCCTGCGGTCTTCGGCTGTCGGGAGGTGACGGTGCGGGTCGATGCCCGGTCCCATCAGGGTGTCCACGGTCACGCGATCGCCGCCGACGCGTTTCGCCATGTCCGCGATCATGGTCGTGGTACAGACCACGCGCACCGGCGGTTTGTCGAACGCGGGCGACCCGCTCGAACACCCTGTCAGACCAACCACCGCGCCGCACAACACCGCGACCAGAGCCATCCGCAAAGCACACACTGTGATTCCTCTGTATTGAGTAGCCTAGGCTAATTATGTCGTTAGTCTACATGAATACATGTACTAAGTCGAGAGGAAATTGTGCGGTGTCCGACACGGCCCTTTAACCGGTCCGACGCTAACCCTTTCCGACAGGCGCACTAAAATGAAGTGACAGAACGAGGCGAAACCCCAACTACGAAACACGAAACACGATGCACGTCTTGGTGATCGGCAAGGGCGGTCGGGAGCACGCGCTGGCGTGGCGCTTGAAGCAGTCGCCGCGCGCGGGGACGGTGTTCTGTGCGCCCGGTAACGCCGGGACCGCGCGCGACGGCATCACGAACGTGGCCATTGAACACACCGAGACGGACAAACTCCAGCGGTTCTGTTTGAAGGAGAAAATCGGGCTGGTCGTGATCGGGCCGGAAGACCCGCTCGCGGCCGGGCTCGCGGACTTCCTTCGTGGCAAGGGTTTGAAGGTGTTCGGCCCTTCAAAAGACGCGGCGCGGATCGAATCGAGCAAGGTGTTCGCGAAGGAACTGATGCTCAAGGCGGACGTGCCTACCGCGGAGTTCCGCGTATTCGACCACCCGCAGCCGGCTCGCGACTACATCGAGACGCGGGATTACTCTGTGGTGGTGAAGGCCGACGGCCTCGCGGCGGGCAAGGGTGTGGTGGTGTGCAAGACGAGCGCCGAAGCGGTTGCGGCCGTGAAGCGGATCATGACCGACGACGAGTTCGGGGCGAAGGCCGGGCGGCACGTTGTGGTGGAGAAGCGGCTCGAAGGCGAGGAGGTTTCCGTTCTCGCGCTCGTGAGCGGGCGCACGTTCCTGCCACTTCCCGCGTGCCAGGATCATAAAGCGGTAGGCGACGGCGACACAGGACCGAACACCGGCGGCATGGGCGCGTACTGCCCGGCCCCGATCGCGACCCCGGAACTGATGAAGGAATGGGAACGCACCGTCTTCTTCCCGACCATCCACGCGATGAAGCGCGGTCGCTACCCGTTCCAGGGTGTGCTATTCGGCGGCTTCATTCTCACCAATCAAGGCACGCGTGTGCTGGAGTTCAACTGTCGCTTCGGCGATCCCGAAACGCAGGTGCTCATCATGCGCCTGAAGACAGACCTGCTCGACCTGCTCGAAGCGGTTGCGGACGAGCGGCTTCAGGAGTTCGAGAACATCGAGTGGGACACGCGGCCGGCGGTGTGCGTGGTGCTGTGTTCGGGCGGCTATCCTGGTAAGTATGACACTGGCAAACCCATCACCGGGATCGCGGACGCGGATCGGCTGCCGGACGTGAAGGTGTTCCACGCGGGCACGAAGGTGGACGAGTTGAACCGCGTCGCGACCGACGGCGGTCGCGTGCTGGGCGTCACGGCGTTGGGCGACACACTCGCCGATGCGAAGGCCCGCGCGTACGAGGCGGTGAAGCTCATCACCTTCGCCGGGATGCACTACCGCAGCGACATCGCGGACAAGGCGCTGAAGGTGAAGCCGCCGGCCGCGCCGGTCGAGACACCGAAGTTGCCCGCGAAGTTCCGCAAGCGCGGTGGCGACAAGCCCTCAACTTGAATCAGAAGCCCGTGACGCCGCAAGCGGCTCGCCGCTTGCGGCGTCGCGGGCTTCTGTCTCTCAACCTGAGATGACAACCCTTCTCCCCTGCACCGTCACCTTCCCTTCGGCGATGAGCCTGATCGCTTCCGGGTACGCTTCGCACTCGGCCTGGAAGACGCGGGCCGCGAGCGTGTCCGGCGTATCGCCGTCCTTCACCGGCACGCACCGCTGCACCAGAATCGGCCCGGTGTCATAGGTGTCGTCGGCGAAGTGGACCGTGCAGCCGCTCACTTTCGCGCCGTAGTTCAGCACGGCTTCGTGGACGTGGTGCCCGTACATGCCCTTCCCGCCGAACGCGGGCAGCAGCGACGGGTGAATGTTCAACACGCGATGCCGGAAGTCGGCCGGAATGGGCAGCAGTTGCAGCCACCCCGCGAAGCACACCAGATCGGGCGCGTAGGTCCGCACCGCGTTCCACACTTCTTCTGCGAAAGTCGCGCGGCGCGGCGCGGCGTTCACCACACTGACGGGAATCCCCGCGCGCTCGGCGCGCGCGATGCCAAACGCGTCCGCGCGGCTCGCGACGACGCCCGCGACGTGTGCCGGTAGCGCACCTGCTGTGATGCGCTCGATGAGGTTCTGGAGCGTGGTGCCGCCGCCGCTGATGAGGGCGACGAGTCGGATTGGTTCGGCCATGAGCTTCGCAATTGGGGGTTGAACTGGGGCGTCAGTTCAGTTTAGCGGCCCGTCGAAGAAGTGAATGGGCGACCGCACCGCGACCGGGTACAACACCCGCGACGAGCCGTTCGGTTTAGCTCGCTGCTTTGCAGCAGGACGATGTTGCGTCGTCTGAGCGTATTCCGTCTCACACAACGCGGGGAAGGCTGTTCCAGCACCGCTACCGGTTGGGATCCCAATTGGTACCACTCGGTCTGGAGCAACCCCCGCGAGTCGTGGTTCCGAGTGGTACCAATTGGGATCCCAACCGGCGGTGCCGTGAGCCTTCCGCGCTTCAGGATGAGAAGTAAACCACTCGGCTCGTCAAAGCGCTGAACCCCGCACGCGAAGCGTGCGGGGTTCGTGTTTTATCGTAGTCATCACGCTCCGCGTGATGTCGCCTTCGCGGTTCAGGTGCGCTTCGAGCAGAACTCGCTCGCGTATCGCAGCGCGGACATCACGCGGAGCGTGATGACGACGGTCAATGCCGCAACAGGAACTCGTTCAGGTTCAGCAGCGCGTGCTGCACGTCCTGAAGCCCGGCGGCGCGGTCCTTCGCGGCGGCGAGGTGCGCCGTCACCAGTTCCTTCTCGCGCGCTGTCGGGCGGCGACTGAGCGTCGCCAGATACACGCGCTCCACGATCCACGCGTCGTCCTTGCCCGCCTTGACCCACGCGGCAACGCGGCCGTCGGCCGACTTCACCTTCGCCAGCACGCCGGCGTTGTTCAGCATGTGGAGCACCTGCGGCAGCGCCGGGTCGTCTTCGCGGGCGCACTCGCAGATCACGTCGCGCACCGGCTTGCTGAACGCTGTCAGGAACGGGTGGTTCAGCGTGCCGTCGGGGAGCGCAATGGCGCGCGTGCCCGTGGGGTAGCCCTTGAACTTCTCCGGCACACCGGTTGCGCCGCTCACCGCGTCGAGAATCTGCTCGGCGGTGAGCATCCGCACGCTGGCCTTCACGAAGTAGCGTTCGGGGTCGGCCGCGAACGGCCCTTGCTCCGGTGCTTCGCTCGCGAGTTGGTACGTGTGCGAATTGAGGATCACGCGCACGAGCGGTTTGAGCTTGTAGCCACCTTTCACGAACTCCGCCGCGAGCGCGCCGAGCAGTTCCGGATTCGACGGCGGGTTGGTGTCGCGGAAGTCATCCACGGGGTCCACGATGCCCTTACCGAGCAGGTGGAACCAGACGCGGTTCGCTACCGACGGCGCGAAGAATTTGTTTTTCGGGTCGGTGAGCCAGTCCGCAAGAGAATCGCGTCGGTCGCCGTCTGGCCCACTCGTCGGCGCGACCCAGCCGAACGCGGTCGGCGGTTGCGGCTTCCGCGTGATCGGGTTGTTCAACTCGCGGTTCGCCTGCGTGTACACGATTTCGTCATCGAGGCCGAACTGGGCGCCCTTCAGTTGAACGCGGGCGAAGAACGCCGCGAGGCCGTAGTAGTCGCTTTGCGTGATGTTCTCGAACGGGTGACTGTGGCACCGTGCGCACTGCACGCGAACACCCAGGAAGAGTTGCGCCGCGGCCTCGGCGGCTTCTTCCGGCGTGCGTGCGACGCGATAGAAGTTCGCCGCCGGTTTGTGGAGTGTGTTGCCGCTGCCGGTGAGCAGTTCGCGCGCGAGTTGCGTGATGGGCTTGTCGTCCGCGACACTCCGCACGAGGTAGCGGTGGAAACTGTGAACACCGCGCTCGCTGATGGTGGTGGGACTGCCGCGAAGCACGTCCGCCCACTTCAGCGCCCAGAAGTACGCGAACTCTTCGCGCTCCAAGAGCGAATCGATTAGTTTCGCGCGCTTGTCCTTCTCCTTCGAGTCGAGGAACGCCGCGGCTTCTTCGGGTGTGGGTAGCGTGCCGATGGTGTCAAGATAGACGCGGCGCAGGAACACTTCGTCTGAGCACACCGCGGCCGGGAGCAGTTGCATATCCTTCTGCTTGGCGAACACCGCAGTGTCGATGAAGTTGTTCGGCGCGGGGCCGCGGAATGCGAACTTCGCGTCGGGCTGCACGAACGACAACCGCACGCTCGTGATGCCCGTGAGATAGCGCGCCAGCATCGACGCTTCGCCGGTGCGCACGAACTTGACCAACCCTTCCGGCGTGACCCTCGCGGCCGTGTCGTTCGTGGTGAACACCGTGAGCGCGGTGACATCGCGCGAAGTGCCGTCCTTGAAGTGCGCGGTCGCGGTGAGCTGCTGCGCCGGGTTTGTTGGGGCGAGGCGCTTTGCGTCCGGTGTCACGACGATCTTCACCAGAGGCGAAGGCTTGTCGTCCATCGCGCCTTCGCTGATCCACTTCGCGATGGTACGGTACGCGGCGTGGTCGCGACCGAACAGTTGCCCGCCACCGTGCGACACGCGTCCGGATGCCTTCAGCAACGCGAGGCTATCTTCCGGTGCTTGGCGGTTCACGCGGCGCCCGCCCAGTTCCTTCGTGAGCGTGGCGATGTCGAGGTCCGGGTCTTGCCCGCGGAGCGAGAGCCGGAAGCCGTTCTTGCCCTGTGGCGACCCGTGGCACGCACCGCTATTGCACCCGACGCGGGACAATGCCGCAATCACGTCCGTGCGGAACGACACGGGCGCGGGTTCGTCGGCGCGCACAACTGAGGGCGCGAAGACGACAACTGCCAGACCTACCAGAGCGCGAATCATTGACGCCTCACATCTTCTCGCGTAGCTGCGACCCGAAGGGGAACGCGAACGTTCGCGTTCCCCTTCGGGTCGCAGCTACGCGAGGTGTCACTTCTTCGGCACTTCCACTTTCTTGATCTCGATCTCGACCGGCGACACGCGCTGCTCTTCCTCGAAACCGCTCACGTCGGCGGTCGCGGTGAGCTGCCAGTTCTGCTTGCGCGCTTGCGCGTCAGGCGTCGCCTTCACGTCAAACTCGACCGACGTTTGGCCCTTCGGGATCGTCACCACGTCCGGCGCTTCTAACCCCGGCACGTTGTTCAGGTGAAGCACCACCGGACCGTCAAACGTCTTCACGCGGTCCACCACGTACCGCACCTTCGCGGACTCACCCGGCAACAACGCCACCTTCGGCGTGTCGCTCGTCAACTTATACGCATAGCCCAGTTCCAACTCGAAGGTGCGGGTCAGTGTGACGCGGCGTCCCTGGTGCGTGCCGGTCGCGGTCACGTCGATGCGCGCCTTGCTGAGGTTCGACAGAATCTTCGACACCACCACTCCGGACACGTTGGGCTGCTTCGTGGTCGCATCTGGGAACTCCGCGTACACCCGTGTACGGCCCTCGTTCTTGTTGGCGAGTTGCCCGCCGGTTGCAGTGAACGTGATCGGGCCGTCGAACCCGGCGATGCGTGTCGTCGTGATTGGAATCGGTGCGGTTTGGTATCGCGGGAGCGCGACGGTCTGCTCAGTTAGCTCGAACGCGAACGGGGCGGGTGGCGTGATCTGCACCGCGAACCGGTCCGTCAGCGCTGGCGGCAATCGCGTTTGGTCTTCCCGCAGCGCGATCGGAATGAGGTCCACGTTCTGGTATCGCTTGTCGATCAGCGGTCGCGTGCGAACGAGGAACTTCTCGCCCTCACATTCGCCGATGATCTGAATCGTGTGAACGCTGACCGGGGTTGTGCTGTCGGCTTCGATCTTGCAGACGATCGCGTTTTCGGTTTCGCTGATCGTGTCGGGTGTCAGCTTCAAGCCTTTCGGCGCGCCGTCGAGCGAGAGCGTGATTGGCCCTTTGTTCCCGTTGCGCGTGATGGTCAGCGGCACGATCTGGTAGTTCCCTTGCGGCACGGTCAACGCTTCGACTTCGGCTGTGACCGCGGGCGGGAACGGCTCGGCGCGCACCGTGATGCGGTACGCGTGCGCGTCGCTGCCATCACGCAACGTGTCGCGTACCGCGATGCCATACGTGCCGGGGATCGTGGCAGTGAAGTCGAGGGTCGATTCGGTTCCGTCGGGCTTGTCCTGCCCGCGGCGCTGCTCGCGCCCGGTGCGGTCGGTGATCGTCAGTTCCAGGTCCGCGGGTGAGTTCAGAGCCTTCGCTTCGGCACGAACGAAGATGCGCTGTCCTTTCTCCAGTTGCACCGCGAACACCTGTCGGCGCCCCGGTTGTTTCAACACGCCGCACAATACACCGGGAACGACCGCGGGTGTCGCCTGCGCGCTGCCGACCGTGATGGAGCGGTCGAGCGCGAGGAACAGGTTGGCCCGCATCGGCGACAGCAGATACGCGACGTGAACCGGGCCGCTCGTGGCTTGCGATAGAGCGTTGTCACGCAGCGCGTCAAAGTCCTTCGCGACCGTGATTGGCCCTTCGGCGGTGCTAACCGGCAGCCACACAGAGCCATTGTCTCCCGGGCGCTTGACCTGGTGAAAGAATGGCCCCGCAAGCCGGTCTGCCACGGCGACGGCCGAAGGCACCGCGACTCGCTCCGCGTGGAACTTGCCAACACGCAAGATGTAATGGTGGTGTTCGCTCGCTCGCAGTCGCGCGTCACGCAACTCGAGCGTGTACGTTCCGGCCTTCTCGAACGTGTGCGCGAAACGGAAGTCGAAATACAGGCCGGGGTCGTTGTCGCGTTCGAGGATGAAATTACCGGTTGCGTCGCGAATCGTGAGCAACGGGTCCGCGTCCTTGCCAAGCCGGTTCGCGATGCATTCGAAGCTCACGCGCTCACCTGCGGCAACGGCGACCGTGCAGCGGTCAAGCGTGCTTTCGCGGAACGCTCCCCACACACACACGGGCATCGCGAGTGACACCGGCTTGTCACTCGCAACGTTACCCTTCACGGGCAAATCTTCGATGTGGAACAGCACCGTGTTCGTCAGTCCGTTGCGGGTCGCGAGCCGAAGCCCGCATACCCCGACCGGCGCATCCGCGCTCAGGGTGATGTCGAACACCAACTTGCCCGGTTCGCTCGATACCGGCTTCGCACTCAATGCCCCCTTCGGGAGCGCGTGCCACACGTCGAGGCCCTGGCCGAAGTCCTTCCCCGCGAACGTGACTCGCTCCGTCTTCCCGCGCTCGACCACCGGCGGCGACACGCTCTCGACGAACCCCTGCGCGCTCGCAACGAGTGGAAGGGCGAGTGTCACGAGGGTGGAAAGGAGTTGGCGCATGCTTGAGTTTGGGATTGTGAGAGGAACGAGCGTCCCGGTTTAGTGTTCGACCCGGCGATATAAACCTGGCAGGGAAACCACTGGCGGGATCGACTTGTAGTATGGTACACTCGGGAGAGGTTGATTGCACGCCGGTTTTGGCACACCACTGCACACGCCAAAGTGTCAGGGCTGACGCCCCCGTTCGCAGGATACAAACCATGCTAAATCTGTGGGGTTCGTCGTCACTTGACCGCCGCGAACTGCTTCGCGTAGGTGGGGTTGCGCTCGGCGGGCTGACGCTTCCCATGCTCCCGACGAACTCGGCGATCGCGGCCGGCGCGAAGCCCAAGAGCTTCGGTGCGGCGAAGAACTGCATCATCCTGTACCTGAGCGGCGGACCGGCGCAGCTCGACACCTTCGACCCGAAACCCGACGCGCCCGACGACATCCGCGGGCCATTCACCACGATTCAAACGACGCTGCCCGGCGTGCGGTTCTCCGAACTGCTCCCCAACGCCGCGAAGTGGATGCACAAGTCGGCGCTCGTGCGCACCATGTGGCATGAGCACAACGACCACGGTCGCGGGTCGTACTGGATGTTCACCGGGTATCAGTACCCCGGCGGCGTGCCCGAAGTGAACAACATGAACCGCCAGGACATGCCGCACATGGGCGCGTGCGTGGCGAAGATCGCACCGGGTAAGAGTCCGCTCCCGGCGTGGGCCATCGTGCCGCACCGCATGGACGTGGCCGGCGGGCGCCGCTCCGGGCAGTTCGCCGGTGCGCTCGGGCCGAAGTACGACCCGCTCTACACCGGCGGCAACCCGAACGACGACGACTTCAAACTCGATCACATTCCCGTTGTGGCGAACGAGAACCCGGACGCACTGAAGCGCCGGCTCTCGCTCGTCGATCAACTGAACCTCGAAACGAAATCGCTCAACGGTTTGGCCGCGAGCGGCACCATCAAGGCTTCGCAGACGAAGGCCGTCGAAGTGATCTCGTCGGACGCGGTGCGTAAGGCCGTTGATCTCGCGGGCGCACCGGCGAAGGAGCGCGAACGCTATGGCCGCAACCTGTTCGGTCAGTCCGTGATGCTCGGCAAGCGCCTCCTCGACGCGGGCGTGCGCCTGGTGCAGTGCAACTGGCAGCGCACACAGGGCATCAACGGGTTCGCGTGGGACACGCACTGGAACAACTTCACCGCGCACAAGGACGATCTGGTCCCGCCGTTCGACAAGGCGTTCCACGCGCTGATGACGGACCTCGACGCGGCGGGGAAGTTGGACGAAACGCTGGTAGTGGTGGCCGCGGAGTTCGGGCGGTCGCCGAAGATCACGAAGAGCAACGCGGGCCGCGAGCATTGGCCTGAGTGTTACAGCGTGCTGTTTGCGGGCGGCGGCATCAAGGGCGGTCAGGTGTACGGCGCGAGCGACAAGATCGCCGGTCGCCCCGCGAAAGACCCGGTCACGCCGGCCGACTTCACCGCGACCATCTATCACTGTCTCGGCATCGACAGTTCGAAGGAAGAGCACGACCAGGGCGGCCGTCCGTTCACGCTCTCGAAGGGCAAGCCCATCGACGCGCTGATTTCTTGAGTGTGTTTGTTAACGTCGCAAGTCGTGAAGTCGAAGACCTCAACTGCTGAGGTCTTCGACTTCACGACTTGCGACGTTAACAAACACACTCAAGACGTGCGACCGTTTCCAAATCTGAATGCGATTGCCGAACCGGGCAGGTCTGTTCGTGTGTCGTCGCGGGTCAGTGCTGGCGGGTCAAAAGTGCTCCATGTTACGCAGCGAGGTGGGAAGGCTTCGCCATGAATTCGCGAAGTGTTATCTCCAGTTTGGCGAGATCACGCAACTCGCACTCCCAGACGACAAGCACGTCCCAACCAGCGGCGCGAACGGCCGCGAGTTTCTCGCCGTCGCGCCGGACGTTATCCGCGAACTTCGCCGCCCACTTGTCGGAGTTGCTTTCGGGAATGGATAGCGCCCGGCAGACGCCGTGACGGTGCCAGAAGCATCCGTGAATGAAAATGACCTTCTTGTGCTTGGGAAGCATGATGTCGGGCTTGCCGGGGAGCGTGTTTGTGTGGAGGCGGAACCGAAAGCCCATCCGGTGAAGGATTGACCGAACGACTTTCTCCGGCTTCGTGTCCTTGTTCCGCACCCGCGACATGCGCTCGCTGCGTTCTGCTTGCGTGAGAGTGTCGGACATAAATCGATCACTCCGAACGTAATAGTTGGGCAGTCCCCTCTCGTCATCTTGCCGTGCGATCTTTGTTGGTTCAACGTAAGTTGCATTCCCTTCCGGCCGATGGGAGCGACATGCCAACTTCAGCCGATCACCACTTCCGTTTCAATCTGGACCCAGCGATCCGAGACCAACTCATTGAGAAACTGAAAACGAGTCCCAAATTGCCGCTCACAAAGAACGTCGGGCCAGTCGAGAGCGGCCTTTACCTTTTGTACTTCAAGGGAGCTTTGGTCTACATCGGAAAGGCCAGCAAGGAACTGACGAAGAGCGCCCGCGACTTAAAAACTAGACTCAATGAACACGTGTCGAAGCTCAGTGGGCGGCAAGGCATCGCCCTTGCCGACATGGAGTGCCAGTTCCTCACCTTTGAAAGCGAATGGTGGGTCGTTGCCGCCGAATTCGCTGCCATCAACCACTTCAAACCGCCTTGGAATGGGAGCGGCTACGGTAGCAAAGTTCAAGGCGCGGGTCGGCCGGGTATGCCCGGTCGAGTGAGCAAATGGAACCAGATGTTCCCACCTCTCCCAAAACTGAGTACGCAGCCGAAGGTCGTTCAGAAGGCGAAAAAGAAGCCCTGATCTGGTCGTTATCGCCGCTTTGTGGCGGTCTTCTTTGAGTGCCGTAGGAGATTCACCAGAGGCTGTGCAATCTGTTCAGCGAGGGCAACGGGCACGGCGTTACCAAGTTGGCGCATGCTTTCAGTCCACGAACCCTCGAAGTACCAGTTGTCAGGAAAGCACTGTAATCGAGCGCACTCGCGAACGGAGAAGTAACGCACTTCGCCGTCTTCCGATCGCAACATGTTCTCGCCGCCCGGAACGCCGTGATCGCCTGCTTTTAGCGCCTTCGCTGGTTCATCCAGCGGACTGCCCGTGTGCCCTGGGTAGCTCTTCGCTCCGAGATTCAGGTAGTGGTTGGCGATCTTCGATGTCTTCCGCGCCGCGCTGATCTTGGGCAAGTCGCTAATCGCGTCTCGCACCGTGCGCCACGGTGAACCCAGCATTTCCCGCATTGATGACCGAAGACGGCCGATTCTCTTCGACAACACCGCAGGCGGAGAAAGACGGCGCTTCTTCGGGATGCCATGCCGTTCCCAGTAGTCGCCGCTGACCCACACGTCATGCAGCAGTGCGTCCTGCTCGTGAGTCGCTCGCGGATAGGCGTACTCAATACCGAGGTCGGAGCGAATGCCGATTACAAACACGCGCCAGCGGTGTTGGGGCACGCCATAATCAACCGCGTTAACGCACTGGAACACGACGTTGTAATTGAGGCCAGTGTCTTCGCCTGCCGTGTGGATGCGTTCGAGGCGTGCCAAGTGGTCCGTCCACTCCTCGTCACCCTTTGGCTTCACGGTCGGGTAGCGGAGTTGGTGAACGATGTAACCGAAATACTTGCTGAAGTTCTCACGCAATAAGCCTCGCACGTTCTCGAACATGAACGCGAGCGGGCGTATCTCGCGCACCGCGCGCACGGCTTGCGGGAACATGTTGCGGCCATCGTCTTTGCCGCGATGTTTACCGCCAATGCTGAAAGGCTGACAAGGTGGACCGCCCGAGACGAACATCACTTCGTCGTGGTGCTGCTGGAAATCGTAATCCTTTACGTCGCCTTGCACGATGGTCCAGTCGCGGGCGTGCTTTACGCCGTCGTCGTGGTTCCGGCGAAGCGTGCTGGCTGCGTTCTCGTCCCACTCAATGACGACCTTGTGCGTCAAGCCAGCTTCCGCTGTGCCAAGAGCAAGCCCACCCGCACCAGCAAAAAGTTCGACGCTCTTCATGGCGGAATCCTTTCCACCTGGCTTTCGTTCAGAAGAACTTTCTATGCCGTCAGAGCGAATACCGGGCAATGTCAACCTACTCGTCGGAGCGAAGACCACTCGGTCGCCATCCAGTCTTGCTTCCCTCGCTTTCCACATCGGAAGTACCCCTTCAGGCGAGCGGCGCAGTTCTGTTCAGGTGTACTATTTCGATCTAGTGTTCGGAGTTCCAGTGAAATGTCTTACGATTCTCCACCCCCGCGCCGACCCTCGTGCGCTACCAGCGCGAGAACCGGCACGGCCGGAACCCTTCGCGTTTCCCGCGTGCATCTCCGCGCTTCGCCCGCTACACTCCGTGGTTTACACCCGGAGTTGCCATGCCCCAGCGCTACCTCATCGTCGCCGTCACCGCGATCGCGGCCCTCTGGATGTACATCGACCGCGTCTGCTTCTCCACACTCGCCGAGCCGATGAAGCGCGAACTGCTGCTCCCGCTCGCGCCCGAACCCACCGACGATAACCCGCTCTCCGATGACGAAGTCGCTGCCGCCAAGAAAAAGAAATGGGGCGACTCACCGCCCGAAGGTGCCACACTCACACCCGAAGACATCACCGCCGCCAAGAAAAAGAAATGGGCCGACAAGCGGATGTCCTACGCACTCGGCGCGTTCTTCCTCACCTACGCGTTGTTCCAGATACCCATGGGCAACCTCGCGGACCGCTACGGCGCGCGACGCGTACTCGCGCTGTCAATCGCGGCGTGGTCAGCCGTCACCATGATGACCGGGTTCGTCGGCGGGTTCGTCGCGCTGTTCGCGATCCGGTTGCTACTGGGCATCACCGAAGCCGGAGCGTACCCCGCCGCGGCCGGACTCGTGAAACGATGGGCCAAACCCACCGAACGCGGCCGGTTTAGCTCGGTGGTCGCGTTCGGCGGGCGCGTTGGCGGTGCGGTCGCTCCGTTGCTCACCGCGGCGCTTGCGACAGCATTGGTGGGTATTGCGCTGGTCGAATGGATCGTCACGCCGAACGTCGTCGCGCTCGAAGCAGGCGACAAGCCGACCAACTGGCGTGGCGTGTTCGTCGTGTACGGGCTGTGTGGACTCGCGGTCGCGGGGATCTTTTGGCTGTTCGTTCGCGATCACCCGCCGACGGCACCAGGTGAATCGGCCCCGCCACCCCGACCCGATGCGGGCGAACCAAAGCCGCGCGAACTCTCGCTGCTCGCGCGGATCGGGGTGCTGGCACGCACGCGAAACATGTGGCTTTTCGGCTGCGTGCAGTTTGGTGTCAACATCGGGTGGGTGTTCGTCGTTACGCTCCTCCCCACATACCTGAAGGAAACGTTCGGCACTCCGCTGAAGGAAGTCGGGCAGATGCAAACGACGGCACTCACGATCGGGTGCCTCGGAATGATCTTCGGCGGGGTCTTCACCGACCTGCTTCGCACCAAACTCGGGCCGAAGCTCGGCCGGTCCGTTCCCATCTGCGCCACGCTCAGCGGGTGCGCGGTCGCGTTCCTGCTGATCCCTCAGTTGCCGACTGCATGGGCGGTGGTTGTCGCGCTCGGCGCGATGGCGTTCCTGGTGGACATGCACAACCCGTCGATCTGGTCATTCGCGCAGGATGTGGGCGGGAAGAACGTGGGCGCCGCACTGGGATGGGGGAATATGTGGGGGAACCTCGGCGCTGCTCTCTCGCCGATCATCCTCACGGAGATCCGGCAGGCAGCCGGGTGGAACGCAGCGTTCATTTGCTGCGGGTTCGCGTTCGTTGTCGCCGCGGTGTGCGGGTTCCTGCTCGACGCAACCAAACCCGTCGAAGAACCTACTTCGCCAGCGCCTTGACGACGAAGCCGATGCCCATCAGTGAGAGCAGTACCCCGCCGACGAGGAGCATCGCGGTCATCCACAGCGGGACCGATTCGCCGCCGAGCGGCTTCAAACGCCCCTTCCCTTCAGGTGAGGGGGCCGGGGGTAGGTTCTTCTTCTTTTTCCTCTCGCCCCACCCTTGCGGGCAGTTTATGCTAATGCTGTCACGCTAGCCTCACGCGGTTCGCGTTCTGCTTCACCCACCTAACCGGGCGCCGATGGTCCGGCTCGCATTCCTTCGCGAGGAGTACTCCATGCAATCCGCCGTTACACGAACACGCTTCTCTCCATCCGCTTGCGTGCGTGGATTCGGATTCGTCCTCGCGCTGCTCGCGGCTTCCCCCGCGACCGCAGCCACGCCCGTGGACGCTGCTGAGCGAAAGGCCGTCATCGGCCAGCCCGCCAGCGTTGAGGTGTTCCCTCAAACTGTCACACTCAATGGCGTGCGCGACGCTCGCCAACTCATCGTGAGTGGCAAGTACGCGGACAGCACCACACGCGACCTGACCGGTGTGGTTGAGGCGAAGGTCGAACCGGCCGGGATCGTCGAAGTACAGGACGGCGTCTACCTCCGGCCCAAGAAGAACGGCACTGCGACCGTCATCATCAACGCGAACGGGAAAGAAGTTCGTGCCGCGGTGACCGTCGCGGGGATGGATGCAGCGACCCCGGTCAGTTTCCGCCGCGACGTGATCGCAGCGATGAACGTCGGCGGGTGCAACGCGGGCGCGTGCCACGGTACGCCGAGCGGCAAGAACGGCTTCAAACTCTCGCTCCGCGGATTCGACCCGGCCGCGGACTTCCTCCAACTCACACGTGACCAGTTCGGCCGGCGCACCGGCAAGCACGACCCGGAATCGAGCCTCATGCTGCTCAAGGCCGTCGGTCGCGTCCCGCACGAAGGCGGTCAGCGGTTCGGCGCGACCAGCGTGCCGGGCGAAGTAATGACCGCGTGGCTCGCCGAAGGGTTGAAGGACGATGCCGCGACGCTCCCGCCGCTGAAGAAGATCGAAGTCACTCCGCCTTCGCGCCTGCTGAAGGCGCCGAGCAAGTGGCAGCAGCTCGCGGTCCTCGCGACCTTTGGGGACGTCACTCGCGACACGACGCGGCTCACCGTGTTCAGCAGCAGTGACCCGTCCATCGCGGACGTGTCCCCGACCGGCTTGGTCGAGTTCAAGCGAAGTGGCGAAGTCGCGATTCTGTGCCGCTATCTGGAAGAGTTAGTCGCGGTGCGCATCACGTACCTCGAACCGCGTGACGGGTTCGTGTGGCCGAACCCGCCCGAAACGAACTTCGTCGATACGCACACGTTCGCCAAGCTCAAGCAGATGAGCATCGCGCCGTCCGCGGTGGCTGAGGACTACGAGTTCGTTCGCCGCGCCTACCTCGACTGCATCGGCCGCATGCCGACCACCGACGAAGCGAAAGCCTTCTTGACTGACAAGGACGCGAAGAAGCGCGACAAGCTCATCGACGCGCTCGTTGACACGCCGGAGTTCGCGGACTTCTGGGCGCTGAAGTGGGCCGACGTACTCCGCAGTTCGCGCAAGACGCTGCAAGTGAAGGGCAGTTACGGGATGCAGGCGTGGCTCCGCGGTAAGTTCCTGAAGAACGAGCCGATGGACAAGATCGTGCAGGAGATCATCACCGCGAGCGGCAACTCATACACGAACCCGCCCGCGAACTACTACCGCATCGCCAAAGACCCGACCGCGCTCGCGGAGACGACCGCGCAGTTGTTCCTCGGCGTGCGGATGCAGTGCGCGAAGTGCCACAACCACCCGTTCGAGCGCTGGACGCAGGACGACTACTACGGCATGGCGGCGTGGTTCGCTCGCGTGAAGACCAAGCCGGAACCGGTCATCGGCACCAAACCAGCCGGTGCCGCGGGCGCGACAGCGGAAGTGATCTTCACGGCGCGCGACGGTGAAGTGAACCAACCGCGAACCAGCAAGCAAATGAAGCCGCGCTACATCGGCACCGGTGATGCCGACGTGAAGCCCACCGAGGACCGCCGCGCGGTGTTGGCCGTGTGGCTCACCTCGGGTGACAACGCGTTCTTCAGCAAGTCGGTGGCGAACCGCGTCTGGTTCCACCTGATGGGTAAGGGCATCGTGGACCCCGTCGACGACTTCCGCGACTCCAACCCGTCGTGCAACGACGAACTGCTCGACGCGCTCGCGAAGGACTTCGCCAAGAACAAGTTCGACATGAAACTGCTCGTGAAGACGATCATGAAGTCGCGCACGTACCAGTTGTCGGCGCAACCGAACGACTCGAACCGCGACGACAGCAAGTACTTCTCGCACGCGGTCACGAAACTGCTGACGGCCGAGCAACTGCTGGACGCGATCTGCGACTTCACCGCGATGCCGGAGAAGTTCGCGGGGCTGCCCGCCGGCACTCGCGCGATTCAACTTCCCGACGGCGAAGTGAACCACCCGTTCCTGAAGGCGTTCGGCCAACCGGCCCGCGAACTGGCGTGCGAGTGCGAGCGCGAGAGCGACGGCAACCTCGCTCAGGCGCTCCAGCTCATCAACGGCCCGACGGTGAATGAGAAGGTTCGCGGTGCGAATAACCGGCTCGGCAAGTTGCTCACCGCGAAGGCGAAGGACGAGGATATTCTGACCGATCTGTACTACGCGGCGTTGGGCCGCGCGCCGTTCGCGGATGAGAAGCAGATCGCGCTGGACCACGTGAACAAGCGCGAGGACAAGCGCAAGGCGTGGGAAGACCTCGTCTGGGCGCTGATCAACACTCGCGAGTTCCTGTTCCGGCACTAACAGATGTCGCGTAGCCGCGACGCGCAGCGGAGCGCGGACCTTGCCACCGGGTAGGGTCCGCGCTCCGCTGCGCGTCACGGCTACGCGATGAGATTGGATCCATCGAGATTCACCCCATGCGTCGCACCTTCGTCGCCCTTGCCTTTCTCGCCTTTGCGCATCACTCCTCTGCGGCCGAGCCGAAGCCACTGGAGTTCAAACTCACCTTCGACAAGACCGCGTGCGACGTGCCGTTCACTGGGCGCGTGTATGTCACGTTCCGCACGAACAACGTGTCGCCACCGGTCGGGATGAACTGGTTCAAACCCGAACCCGGACTCGCGCTCGACGTGAAGGACTGGAAGCCCGGCGAACCGCTCGTGCTCGACGCGAAGGCCATCGCGTATCCAAGTCCGCTCGCGGACCTGAAGCCGGGAAAGTATTACGTTTGCGCGGTGATGGACCGCGATCTCGGCGGCATCGACTTCCTCGCCTCACCGGGCAACGTTCACTCCAAGACCGTGCAACTCGACCTCGACCCGAAATCCTCCGGCACCGCCGAGTTGAAGCTCGATCAGGTAGTCAAGCCTCGCGAATTCAAGGAAACGGATTCGGTCAAACTCGTGGAGATCGAGAGCAAGTTGCTCACGAAGTTCCACGGCAAGCCGACGCGGGTGCGGGCGGGCGTTGTGCTGCCGCCGTCGTTCGCGAAGGAACCGAACCGCAAGTACCCGGTCGTGTATGAAGTCACCGGCTTCGGCGGGAATCACTTCGGGGCGTTCGGCTCGGCCTCGCGCAAGGCGTGGGACGTGAACGGCACCGAAATGATCTGGGTGGTACTCGACGCGAACTGCCGGCTCGGGCACCATGTCTTCGCGGACTCCGCGAACAACGGACCGGTCGGCAAATCACTCGTCGAAGAACTGATCCCGCACCTGGAGAAGGTCTATCGCGGGTCGGGCGTGCGGTTCGCCACGGGGCACTCATCCGGCGGGTGGAGCAGTTTGTGGTTGCAGGTGACGTACCCGGACACGTTTGCGGGGTGCTGGTCCACCGCGCCGGACCCGGTCGATTTCCGCGACTTCCAAATCATCGACATCTACGCGAATCTCGCGAACGCCTTCACCGACGCGGACGAGAAGACTCGCCCGCTCGTGCGCATGAACGGCAAACCGGTGGTGTTCTTCAAGCCGTTCTCCGAGATGGAAGGTTACATGCACCGCGGCGGGCAACTCGGTTCCTTTGAGGCGGTCTTCAGCCCGCGCGGCACCGACGGCAAGCCGCAGAAACTCTGGGACCGCGCGACCGGGGTGATCGACCCGAAGGTCGCGAAGGAGTGGGAGAAGTACGACATCCGGCTCATCCTCGCGCGCAACTGGAAGACACTTGGCCCGAAACTCGGCGGCAAGATTCACGTCTTCATGGGCGACGAGGACACGTTCTATCTCGACGGTGCGGCGCGCTTGCTCAAGAAGTCGCTCGCGGACCTTGCGAGCGACGCGGTGGTGGAGATGTTCCCCAAGCGGCACCACGGGAACCTGATAGACGCTGCGCTCCGCAAGCGAATGAACGAGGAGATGGCGGCCGCGAACCGCAAGATCGGGAAACCCGAACGGTAGGTTGTTGTGGTTCGGGCTTCCCGCTTGCACGAGCGATGCAGGCGGGAAGCCCGAACCACAATGCAAACTGAGACACTCCCACCTTCCTATTTCGACACAAATATTATCGCTGGTTTGTATTCTTCCCATCGAACGCGGCACTGGCGGCGAGTTCGTTCCAATTTCAGTTCTTTCGTCGGCCCGGTGGGGCTACAATCGCGGTGCTTTTGTTACTCGTTCGCCCCGCGACGAGGGTCCTCCCGTGCCCAGATCGCCAACACCCGACCCGCTCGCTATTCTTGACGCGCTTCCGGCGCCCGTTGTCTGCCTCGACCTGCGCGAGCGGTATACGTTCCTGAACACAGCGGCGGAAACCGCTACGATGTGGCCGCGCGCCGACGCTCTCGGCCGCACGCCAGCGGAGATCGGGATACCGCCCCACATCTGCGAAGAGGTGTCGCGCAAAATCGTCGAGGTCGCCGCCACTGGACAGCCGACCGAGTACGTGGTGGAGTACCCCGGCCCGACCGGGTTGGTTGTATACCGGGTGACGCTCGTCCCCCACCGCGACGCAACCGGGGCCGTGTCCGGCGTAGTCGGTCTTGGCACTGACGTGACCGCACTGGTTCACAGCGACCGCGCGTTGCGGGAGAGCGAGGAGCGGCACCGGCAGACAGTGGAGGCAGCATTCGACGCTATCGTGACCATCGACCCGGCGGGCCTGATTGTCGGTTGGAACCGCGGGGCCAAGCGTGTGTTCGGGTACACCGCTGAAGAAGTAATGGGGCGGAGCGTGGCACTGGTGATCCCGAATCGCTACCTGGCGGACCACCGGACGGCGCTGAGCACGTTCGACCCGGATCGGTCGTCTTGCGTTCAAGACCGGATTCTCGAGTTGGTTGGGGTGCGAAAAGGCGGAGAAGAGTGTCCCGTCGAGGTGGCCCTTACCCATTGGGGCACCGGGGCCGACCGCCGGTTCACCGCTATCATCCGTGACGTGACCGAACGCAAGCACGCCGAGGACGCCCGGCGCGAACTGGAGGCCGACCTCCGCGCGAAGGAGCAGCAGCAGAAGGACGATCGCCAACTGCTCCATTCGCAGAAGCTCGAAAGCCTCGGTGTGCTGGCCGGCGGGATCGCGCACGACTTCAACAACCTGCTCACCGGAATTCTCGGCTACGCATCTCTGAGCCGGATGCGGGTCCCACAGAACGACCCCATTGTCGGGGATATGAAGCGGATTGAAACTGCCACGGAGCGGGCCGCCGAACTGTGCCAGCAGTTGCTCGCGTACGCGGGTCGCGGGCAGTTCGTCGTTAAACCGGTCGATCTGAACACGCTCACTCAGGAGATGGCCCAACTTCTTGGGACCGTACTCTCCAAGAAGGCAGTTCTCAAGTACGACCTGACGAGCGGGTTGCCGAGGGTTCAGGCCGACGCGACTCAACTCCGGCAGGTCGTGATGAATCTCATCACCAACGCGTCCGACGCGCTCGAGACGCGGAGTGGGGTCATCACGCTGACGACAGGCTTGATCGATGCGGACGCTCACTCCCTGGCCGAGATTCAAGATGCCGAGGAACTGACGCCAGGCCGGTATGTGTACCTGGAGGTGTCCGATACCGGGTGCGGGATGACCGACGACGTGCGAGCGAAGATCTTCGACCCGTTCTTCACCACGAAGTTCACCGGGCGTGGGCTGGGGCTGGCCGCCGTGCAGGGTATCGTGCGTGCGCACCGAGGCGCAATCCAGGTACACACGCAGTTGGGCAAGGGGACCACGTTCCAGGCGTTGTTCCCGGCTCTCGACCACCCCAGCGATGTTGCCGCGGACGTGCCTGCGGTTCCGGTGATGGGCGGACGCGGACGCCGGATACTCGTGGTCGACGACGAGGAAGACGTGCGGGTGTTCGCGCGGAAGGTGCTCGAACTGTCCGGGTTCGCGGTCACGGTCGCCGTCGATGGGCTGGCCGGGGTCGAGGCGATCGCGGCCGAACCCGCCGAGTTCACGCTCGTCCTCCTCGACCTCACCGTACCGCGGCTCAGCGGATCCGACGCGTACCGCGAAATGCGCCGCCACCAGCCGGATGTTCGCGTCGTGCTCACCAGCGGGTTCGCCGCACAGCAGGCCCTGTCCGGGTTCGCGGGCAAAGGACTGGTCGGGTTCTTGCGCAAGCCGTACCGATCAGACGATCTTTTGAAGATTATCTTTGACGCCGTTGGCGTGTGAGGCAGTAGCGTGAAGATAATCGCCCACTTGCCTTTGTGGTTCAGGCGGGCATCCCACCCAATGGCATTTAAGATGACACCAGTGTGTTTGTTGGGGGTCCGGGATGCCCGCAACGGCGACGAGCGCACGTAGAGTTGCCCCGTCAGTTGTCCCCCGAGTTCCTCACCGGTCTCCAGCCCTTCTTCGACGACCGTCGGTCTCACATCCAATAAGTACCACGATTGGAAGACACGTTTCGACAAGGTCAACGAACACAACACGCACGTTCCACGCGACCACTTGCGCACCGACGACGAGAAAGCCAGCATCCACGCGTTCGCTCGCGCACATCCTCGGGAAGTCTAACCTCGGAACCGCTACAATGACCGCGCGGTTTACAAACTTCCCGTCCCGATCAATTCCGTTTCACGTTGAACCAACACACCTGGGCGCTTCTCGCGGCACTGATCGTCGCGGTGGAAGGTTTCCGTATCGAGGAGCCAACGTGAGCGAACCGCCGCGTCGTTCCATCGGTCGGCGGTTGCTGCGATGGGTGGTGCTGCTCTTCGTCACCTACCTGGGAATCATCGTTGTGTTCTGGCTCCTCGAACGCAAACTCGTGTTTATGCCCTCTTCGGCGGAAGACGCGTGGCTGCCGGCGCAGGACACTCGCACACAAGACGTGTCGTTCAGTTCGAGCGACGGCAACACGATTGCGGGGCGGTGGATTCCGCCGGAGTCGCCGCAGCACGGCGCGGTGTTGGTCGCGAACGGCAACAGCGGGAACCTCACGCACCGCGGGCGGCTCGCGGCCGACTTGCGGAAATCGCTTGGCGCCGGGGTGCTGCTGTTCGACTACCCAGGCTACGGCAAGAGTACCGGCCGCCCAACCGAACAGGGGTGTTACGCCTCCGGCGACGCCGCGTACAAGTGGCTCACGGACGAAGCGAAGATCGCACCGCACCGCGTCATTCTGTGTGGCGAATCGCTCGGCGGCGGCACCGCGGTCGAACTCGCCACGAATCGCGAACACCGCTCGCTCGTGCTGATTTACACTTTCACCAGTCTGCCAGCCGCTGCGAAGCACCGCTTCCCGTTTCTTCCGGTTCACACACTGATGCGGACACGGTTCGACAATCTGTCGAAGATCAGCCGGTGCCCGCGCCCGGTGTTCTTCATGCACGGCACCGCTGATACCGTGATCCCGTTCAACCACTCGGAGCAACTCTTCGCCGCGACCAACACGCCGAAGTATTTCGTGAAGCTCGACGGTGTCGGGCACAGCATGTTGCTCGGCGAGGCGTTCACCGCGGAACTGGCGAAGTTCCTGAGCGAGAACGCACCGTGATTTAGTTTGTGGCACAGACATTCCTGTCTGTGCGAGTTCGTGTGTCATAGCCGCACAGACAGGAACGTCTGTGCCACAAAGCCAAGAGAGTTGCTCTTCGCGCCGGTTCCCTCCTTCGCTATGTCGCCTCCTATCTTGCCCGCATTCTGAGTTGGGAGGCTTTGCATGATACAGCGATTAGCGGTTCTTTCGCTCGCGTTCTCGTTCGCAGTGCCGGCGATCGCGCAACCGCCCGCGGCGCCCGCACCGGCGGTCCCGCAGTTCAAATGGGAATCGGGGAAGGTACTCACGTATCGCGTCGTTCAGAAGACGCTCGTGACGGAAACGGTGCTCGACGAGAAGACCGAGAAGCCCGTCACGACCTCATCCGGCACGGACCTCACGCTCGTCCGCAAGTGGACCGTGAAGGACGTGGACAAGCAGGGCGTCGCGACGCTCGAAATGAGCATCGGCGAGATGAAACAAGAGTTCCGCCAGCCGAACGGCATGACCGTTGTGGTCGATTCGGCCAAGCCCGAAGACGCGAAGAACATGGCCGCGTTCCTGAACAAGCCGATCGTGACCGTGCGCATGGATCAGCAGGGCAAGCTCATCGACGCGAAGGCCGCGCAAGGCGGTGCCGCGGCGCGATTACAGGCGGAACTACCATTCCGACTCGTGCTGCCTAACGCGGCGCCGGAAGCCGGTCAGACGTGGGACCGCGTGTTCGCAATGAAGCTCGACCCGCCGAACGGCACCGGCGAGAGCTACGACTTCACGCAGAAGTACACGAGCAAGGGCGCGAAGGACGGCTACCTCATCGTCGGCGTGGAAACGTCGTTGAAGGCGCCGCCGAAGGCAACAAGCGAGCAGGTTCCGCTGGTGCCGATGTTGTGGACCGGTGACGTGTACTTCAACACGGTCGCGGGGAAGTACCACGCGGCCCGGCTCACCGCGAAGGCCGAACTCGCCAACCACCAGGGCGAAGGCACCAAGTTCGTGTACGAGAGCAACTACGCCGAAGATTGCCTGGACAAGTAGAAGCTCGCGTAGCCGCGCAGCGGAGCGTGAAGCCCGCCGCGCGTCGTTTCGTTTTCATGGCAACAGATCACCCACCAGAACCAAAGCATTCGGCACCGCGAGCGGCGAAACGGAATCCGCAGGGCCGAAGGTGTCGTGCGTGCGGTATGTCGTGGCGTCGAGTGCGGTGGGCAGCGGTTGTGGGTCGCGGAAGACGTGCAGTTCGCGCCCGTTGAGGTCCAACACCCAGTAGTCCGCGATTCCGGCCGTCGCGTACAGTTCGGCTTTCGTCGTGGTGTCGTCCGACAGCGTTGTGTCCGCGACCTCGACAACGAGCAGCGCGAGTTGCGGGTGATCGGCGTAGTCTTCGGGTCGGCCCGGAATCACGGCCACATCCGGTTGCGGTTCCGAATTGCCCGTCGCGAGCGGTCCTTGCTCGTTCACCCAGCCAACCCCGGCGAAGGCCAGACCCAACACACGCGCGAGTTTGATCTTTCCCAGTTGGTGCGGCCAGTTGATCGGACTCATCTCGATAATCTCCCCGCGGATGAGTTCGACCCGCTTTCCGTCGAAGAGGCCGAGTTCGCCGAGTTCGTGGTACTGCTCGCGGGTCAATCGTGGCGGGATCGAGGGTGGCTGCGCAGTCATGGTTTACCTCCTCACCCAAACTACCATCATTCCTTGCCCAACACCAGATCGACGACCCAGCACCCGCGAACGTGAACCTGCTTCGGGTCACGGCGGTGGTTCAGCACGTCTTCGTTGTCGCACCCGGCATCGAACGCCACCTCGCGGAACGGGTTCCCGAAGAGGTCGCGCACGAGGTTGGCGTTCGCGCGCCGCACCGGTTCGAGTTCCTCCGGCGGAACTGGATTAACGAAGTCGTATTCCGTTTCGGCGCTAATCCACGCGCAGCTTACGACGTCAGCGATCGCAGCGTATTGCGCGCGTGTCCCAGGCGCACCATCCTCGGCGAGACCGTTCGCCTCCAATTCCGCGTCGAGGCTCAAGCTGTTTACCCCGGTTTCCGACATGTTGCCAAGCAGCAACAACTCCACCAACTCGATCCAATCGCGCAATACGCTCGTCAGCAACTCTGGTTGCCGCGCGCACACCGCGATGGCGTATCGTGTGGGCTTCCGCGGGTAGCCGAAGTCCTCAGCGTACAGGCGATGCAGCATCGCGACCGGGGACGCGCCCGCGAGCCATTCTTCTTCCGTCATCGTCTTCCCCCAATTTTCTCTTCTCGCCCACTGTCCACCTCCGCCACTTCAAATATTCTCCACTTGAAACCGCGATGGCACGCCCTAAAAATGGGAGTGCAAGGTTGAGACAAAGTGCGGGTGTAACTCAGTGGTAGAGTACCTCGTTGCCAACGAGGTTGTCGTGGGTTCAAGTCCCATCACCCGCTCTGATTGACGAAGACGCACAGAGCCGGGAAGTCGCGGGCTGACGGCGGGTATATAATCCCGCTGCCCCAACTTCCCGGTTCGTTGTTTTCACAGACTCGTAGAACAACGCGACGCGACACAGGCCGGCTTCACCGACGGAGGACACCACCCATGGCCGACGAAACGACCCCGACCGAAGGCACGAAGGACGAAGTCACGGCGACCGCCGTTGCCGAAATCGAAGGCGCCGAGGCCGACGCACAGGCCTCCGTTGACGCCGAAGCCAAACTGGTTCAGACGGTCGAAATCAAGGACGTCGGGCCGTGCAAGAAGCACGTCAAGGTCACCGTCGATCGCGGCGCCATCGACAAGCGGTTCAACGAGAAGTTCACCGAACTGACGCGCAGCGATCAACCGCAAGTGCGCGGCTTCCGGCCCGGCAAAGCGCCGCGCAAGATGATTGAGAAGCAGTACTACGAGAGCGTCGCCGAAGAGATCAAGTCGCAGGTGCTGATGGCGAGTCTGGAGCAACTCGCGGAAGACCAGACCATCGCGCCGCTCAGCCCACCGGAGTTCGACCCGACGAAGGTGGACATTCCGAAGGAAGGGCCGTTCATCTACGAGTTCGACATCGAGGTGCGCCCGGAGTTCGAGTTGCCCGCGTATAAGGGCATCAAGCTCCGCCGCCCCATTCACGTTTACAGCACGGACGAAGTCGAGGCCGAGAAGAAACGCCTCCTTGAGCCTTACGGTCAGGTCGTGCCGAAGGAGCCGGCGGTTGCTGCGCTCTTTGACACCATTACCGCGGACGTCACAATCTCCTTCAAGGACAAGGAGATTAACAAGCTTTCCGAAGTGCAGGTAAAGGTCGAGCCACAACTCGCGCTGTCCGACGGCATCGCCGCGGACTTCGGCGAGAAGATGGCCGGGGCCACGCCGGGCGACGTGCGTGTGATCGACATCACGCTGTCGCAGGAAACCACCGTCGAGCAACTCCGCGGGCAGAAGGTGCAGGCCACGTTCACCATCAAGGACGTGAAGACCACACGCCCGCCGGAACTCACGCAGGAACTTCTCGAAGAGTCCTTCGGGGTCAGCACGTCGGAAGCGTTCACCGAACTCGTGCAAGCGGTTCTCGAACGGCGCCTGGAGTACACCCAACGTCGCTCGGCACGCGAACAGGTGTTGGCGACGATCGCGGCGGCCGCGGCGTGGGAACTGCCGCAGGACATGCTCCGCAAGCAGGCGCGGAAGACGCTGGCACGCAAGATGATGGAGATGCGCAACTCGGGCATGGACGACGACCAGATTCAAGGCCGCCGCCGCATCCTCGAACAGGACGTGCTGAAGAACACCGCCGACGCGCTCAAGGAGCACTTCGTGCTTCAGAAGGTCGCCGAGGTCGAGAAGATCGAGATCGAGGAAGAAGACATCGACGCGGAAATCGACCGCATTGCGGAGCAGTCCGGCGAGAGCTTCCGCAAGGTGAAGGCGCGGCTCGAAAAGGAAGACCTGATCGAAGCGGTCGCGGCCGACCTGCTCGAGCGCAAGGCGCTGGACCTCATCATCGCGAACGCGACCTACGAAGACTACGAACTCAAGGCGTCCGAGCAACAGGGCGAGGTCGCGACCGTCGAACAGGCCGCGTTGCCGGGATCGTCGGAACCGGCGCCAGCCGAGGGTGGCGAGCCGAAGACCGACAGCACCAGTTGACCGCCTGCGTACAGTACAGATACCTGAGGACGAATGACCCATTCGTAGGAAGGGGAGACAACCAGTTTCTTGCGCTCTCCCCTTGCGGGAGAGCGCAAAGACGATTGCCGTCTCCCCTTGCGTCACTGGTGGGTCATTCGTCATTTCCCACGGAGTTCGGCTATGCACCCCTTTGATGCCAACAACGCGGCCCACGCATTCGAGCCGACGTTCCAGCGCGGCGGTTACACCCGCCAACGCGAAATGACACTCGAAGCGCTACTGCTCGAACAGCGGATCATCTTCCTCAGTTGGCCCATCAACAACGATGTGGCCTCGCTCATCATCAAGCAGTTGCTGTACCTCCAGTACGAGAACAAGACGGCCGACGTCCACCTGTACATCAACAGCCCTGGCGGGTCGGTGTCCTCGACGCTGGCGATCTACGACACCATGCAGTTGATCGAAGCCCCGATTTTGACGTACTGCATGGGTCTCGCTGCCAGCGGCGCGGCAGTGCTGCTCGCGGCTGGGAGCAAGACCAAGCGGTACGCGCTGCCGAACTCGAAGGTGATGATCCACCAGCCCTACGGGCAGGTCGGTGGGCAGGTCTCGGACATCGAGATTCAGGCGAACGAGATTCTGCGAGAGCGGTCGCGGCTCAACGAGATCCTCGCCAAGCACACCGGTCAGCCGGTCGAGATGATCGCGAAGGAAACCGACCGCGACAAGTACTACCACGCGGAAGAGGCCAAGGCGTTCGGTCTCGTGGACGAGGTGCTCGCACGCCCGGCACCGACGAAAGACGGCGGAAGGCGGACGGCGGAAGGCGGAAAGCGGAGTTGAAGACAGCGGAAGATGAGCCGGTTGCACCGGCCGGATGCTCCAGTTCTGTTCTTCGGTCTTCGTTCCGCCTTCCGCCTTCCGCCCTCCCCCTTATTCCCATACACCCGCGAACCGCCCGCCCGATAGTAGAAGGCGCGGCGGTTCGCCCGGAGGACCGAATATGCCGCTTATTCCGATGGTCGTGGAGAGCCGGGGGCGCGAAGAACGCGCCTACGACATCTACAGCCGCCTCCTGAAGGACCGGATCATTTTCCTTCAGGGCGTGGTTCACGACGACATGGCGAACCTGATCGTCGCGCAGATGCTGTACCTCCAGTTCGAGGATCCGAAGCGCGACATCAGCCTCTACATCAACAGCCCCGGCGGGAGCGTGACCGCGGGTATGGCGATTTACGACACCATGCAGTTCATCACGTGCGACATCGCGACGTACTGCATGGGTCAGGCCGCCAGCATGGGCGCGATGCTTCTGTGCGCCGGGACGAAGGGCAAGCGGTTCGCACTACCGCATGCACGCGTGATGATTCACCAGCCCAGCGCCGGGAGCGAGGGCACCGTGGAAGAGATTTTGATCCACGCGAAGGAGTTCCTCCGCACGAAGGACACGCTGAACAAGTTGATGGCCGATCACTGTGGCCAGCCGGTCGAGAAGATCCTCGCGGGCACCGACCGCGACAACTTCATGTCCGCGCAAGAGGCCCGCGACTTCGGCCTGATCGACAAGGTTCTGGAGCGGATGCCGGCCGAGACGATCGCCGCTAACCGCCCTGCGGGGGGTTGACCTCGAGGTGAACCCCGCCCGCAAGGGCGGGGGTGGCGCTCAGCTACCGCCCACCCCCGCCCTTGCGGGCGGGGTTCGCGACGGATTTAGGAAGCAGGATGCGACACCACAGCCCGAACGTGCGCCGGTTCGCGCGCCGCATCGCGGTTTGTGGTGTCGTCTGCGTTTTCCTCAGCAGCGGCTGCAAGTCCAACAACAAGTACGATCTGATCGAGGCGGAACTCCGCACCCGCGAACGCGAACTCGCAAACACCCGCGCCGAACTCGACCGGTCGCGCAACCTTCTTCGTGCCTACGAAGCCTCACAATCCCGCGCCCCTCTAACTGGCCCGCAACCGGGCGCGAGCGGGCCGTTCGTCCCCGTGAAAGAAGTCGCGCTTGCTCGCGGCACTGGTGGCGTCGATGAAGACGGCGCGCCGGGTGACGAGGGGTTGATGGTCGTCATCGTGCCAAAGGACGAGGACAGCTCCGCGGTGAAGGTGCCAGCGCGGGCGATCGTCGCGGCGTGGGAGATTACTCCGGCCGGGCTGAAGAGTCCCATCGGGTCGTGGGAGATTTCGTCCGACAAGCTCCGCCGGACGTGGAAGAGCGGGCTGATTAGCACCGGTTACTTCGTCGCGGTGCCGTGGCAGACGCTTCCGAGCAACGAACGCGTGCGGATCGCGGTGCGACTGACTACCACCGACGGCCGCGTGTTCGAGGCCGACCGCGATGTGACTGTGAAAGTGACTGTTGTCCCGCGAGCCGGGGGCGGGAACGTGCCGACGATCCCGGTTCTGCCCAGCGGGCGACAGCCAATTTTCCCGGAGATGCCGGGCGTGCCGTCGGTGATACCGCCGGGTACGGAAGAACTTCCGCCGCCGGCCCCGGTTGAGGGCGAACGCGGGGCGAGGCTGCTTCCGCCCGTGAAGCAGTAGGTTTGGTTTTCACCCTGAAGGGGTGTGACAGCGTAGCCCAAGGCAACGCCCTGGGTTCGCGACCACAAGGTTTTCAGGCTGAAAGCCTGAGACACGAACCACCTGTCGCACCCCTTCAGGGTGCAAAACCTCGAACGCACGAACCCAGGGCGTTGCCCTGGGCTACGCTGTCACACCCCTTCAGGGTGAAAACCAGATGCCCAAATCTCCACTCTCGCACTTCGACGAATCCGGCGCGTCCCGCATGGTCGATGTCGGCGCAAAAGCCGAAACCAATCGTGTGGCCCGTGCGTCGGCGGTCGTGCGCATGTTTCCGGACACGCTCACGCTGATTCGCGACAAAAACGTTGCGAAGGGCGACGTGCTTGAAGTGGCACGGCTCGCGGGAATCATGGCCGCGAAGAAAACCGCGGATCTCATTCCCTTGTGTCACCCGCTGCCGCTTACGTCCGTGAAGCTCGATTTCGCGTTTCCCGCCAACGATTTACTGCGGATCGAAGCCACGGTGACGGTTTTTGGCCGTACTGGTGTTGAAATGGAGGCCCTTACTGCGGTTAGTGTCGCAGCCCTGACGGTGTACGACATGTGCAAGGCAGCCGACCGTGCGATGGTGATCGAAGCGGTCAGGCTGGAAGAGAAGGACGGCGGGAAGAGCGGGCACTTCGTCCGCGACCCGTCGTGACTCTTCAAAAAAGTAGTAGGCACACTCCGTGTGCCGTGGTGTTTTAGAACGCACACGCAGTGTGCCTACTACTTTGAATTGACGGTCGGCATCGCGGGCGTATGCTTTCCGGGTTGCGGCACGCACCGGAAATGCGGGAGGGCCGCGCGATGGGGACCGCAATGGCAACCGTTTCGCCCGCTGTTTCCGGCAGAACCACTCCGGGACTCGATCCCACACACCGCACCGCCGCGAAGAACGCGCTCGCGTTCTCGCCGGTCGCGGCCGACATTGCCGAAGCCGAACGCATCTTCGACCGCACCCTCGCGCCCCACAAAGGCCCGTTCGGGCCGCTCATCGACCACCTTCGGCACTATCGCGGGAAGCGACTGCGCCCGGCACTGGTGCTGCTCGTCGCGAAAGCCTGTGGGAAGGTCACGCCGGCGCACCACACACTTGCCGCCGCGGTGGAGATGATCCACACGGCCACGCTCGTTCACGATGACGTGCTCGACGAATCCGACCTGCGGCGGCACGTGCCCACGTTCAACGCCACCTGGGGCAACAAGGTCAGCATCCTGCTGGGCGACATGCTGTTCACGCACGCGTTCCACCTTGTCAGCACGGTGGACGTTCGCGCGTGTCAGATCACCGGCGAAGTGACGAACCGCGTGTGCGCCGGCGAACTGCGTCAGGTGACCGAGCGCGGTAACCTCGAACTGTCCGAAGCGGACTACTTCGACATCATCGACGGCAAGACCGCGGCGCTCACCGAGTGCTGCGGGCGGTTGGGTGCGTTGCACGCTGGCGCCTCGGAAGCGGTCGCGGGTAACCTCGCGAACTTCGGGCGCAACCTGGGTTTGGCGTTCCAGATCGCGGACGACCTGCTCGATTTGGTGGGCACCGAGGACGCGGCCGGCAAGACGCTCGGCACCGATCTCGAACAACAGAAGCTCACGCTGCCGGTGATCCACTGTCTGCACCGCTTGCCACCCGCCGAAGCCGCGAAACTCCGCGACGCGATCCGTGCGAACCCCGAAGGGCTTGGGTCGCGCGTGCTGCACGCGCTGGAGAAAACACAGTCGGTGGCTTACGCGAAGCGCAAGGCTGAGGAGTTCGCCCGTGCCGCGAAGGCGGAACTGGAGTGCCTGCCGCGAAGCGAGTGCCGCACGATTCTGGAAGCCGTCGCGGAGTGGAGCGTGCGACGGGAGAAGTAGTGAAGGCGAGCCGGGAGCGGTAGCGACCGGAGTTTCGCACAATCCTTGTTCATCATTTGCAGAGCGACTGAAGGCGTGGGAGTCTGACCTCCGCAACTGGTGCGCGAGGCTTCGCCCACGAAACCTAGGTGAGGGCAGCAGAGATGCCTCCATCAAAACCGAGGTTTTGACGTGTTACAAATC
>SXGT01283868.1_pt1 | contig 106955 bp, 80 predicted proteins | sample 3176221 | NCBI WGS metagenome assembly SXGT01 (sample SAMN11356862, study PRJNA531348) | freshwater metagenome | isolation source: freshwater sample F1-120 | place: China: Fuxian Lake, Yuxi | collected 2017-12-25 | reverse complement strand
GTCTGAGCACACTTGCTCAGCGAAGTGCTCCGCTCCACCTCGACTCCGCGACCAGCCAATTGCGCGGCAATCTGACGCTCCACCGCGGACTGCTTGACGGTGAGCGCGAAGCGTGAGCTTGCCCCGTGCGCCGAGCAATCAAGGCTGCCAAGGCGATCCTGGCCGTCCCAGATGCACACCGCTTGCAGGTTTCGGGTTTCCACTCCCATGTGGAGGAACGGTTCAATGTCACCGACATCCTTCAGGAGGGCCAGCGTCTGGCTCCACAGTAACAACGCTCCGTCCTGCCCCTGGGGCTTGTCGCGGTTGTCGATGATGCGCACGTCAACGCCGAGACGTGCCAGCTGGCTGGCCAACGTGAGGCCGGTCGGCCCGGCCCCGACCACCAGAACAGATGTGTGGGCGCGATGCATGGCCGTGGATCGTTATCGAGCTGCCATCGAACTGGACTCAATGAACGCCTTCGCGGCGTCCACCGCTTCCCTAAACGCTGCCATCTCGGCCGCGACTCCCGCAGCATCTCCTGCCATCGCAAGCGCCTCCAGCGCCTTGGCTGATTCGGCGACGGCATTGGCCCCAGTAGCAAGCGCGGAAGACTTGAGCTTGTGTGCCTGAAATGCCACTTCGGGCCAGCGAGCGGCACCAACGGCCGCTTCAATCTCTCCTCGGAGCGATGACATCGACTCACCAAAAGCTTCCAGCAGCCACAGGAAATCCTCGCTTCCGTCTCCGAGCTGCCGACGCACGGCCTCCAAGTCGACGGCCGGCCCATCCTCGTGCCTTGACGGCAACCACGTCTCAAGCTTGGCCTCCAGTCGCTCGAGGGAGACTGGCTTGGACAAGTAGTCATCCATGCCAGCGGCCCGGCAGTGGTCGGCCTCGGACTGAAGTGCGTTGGCGGTCAGCGCGACGATCGGAACGCGGCTCGATCCCTCGGATTGCTCTTGGGCGCGGATCGCCTGCGCCAACTCGTACCCGTCCATCTGAGGCATCTGAATGTCCGTGAGGATCAATGCGTACGGTCGCTCTGAGCGACGCCGCATGGCTTCGACCCCCGTCGCGGCGATGTCGAACTCGTACCCAAGCATCTGGAGCTGGCGTCGGATCACCTCCTGATTCACCTCGTTGTCCTCGGCGACCAGAATCCGCCCGGGCCGTCGACGCGTGGACGGTCGTGGGGCCTCGGCCCCGTGCGCCGCACGCGCGTGGTGTGCCTCCGGAATCGGGACCCTCCCACTGGCGACCGCCACGGCTTCCAGGAGCGTGGTCCGACTCAGCCGGGATGCGTCGATCTGGAACACGCCCGGCAGAATCTCGCGCACCACTCGGCGACCACCCCGCATGAACACGAGCACGGGAGGCCCACCGCGAGATGATCGCGGGTCCAGTGCCGGCAGTTGAGCCTGCACGTCCGGAATCGAGATGTTGGCCCCAAGGTCGACCAAGATGCAATCCACGTCCGCTCCGGTGACGACGCGGGCACCGACGCGCTCGATTGACTGCACGATGCGGTCCATTTCCGGCGTCCGCACCCCGGCAATGGCGCACCGCACGCCACCGATCGCCAATTCCGACTCCGCGTCGGCGGGGAGCACCTGCAACGGGATCATCACGCGGCAGGTCGTTCCCGTATCCAAGGCGCTCTCGAAGGCAATCGATCCATCCATGAGGTCGATGATCTGCTTGCAGATCGCCAATCCCAGCCCCGTGCCCTCGTGGCGACGGGAGCCACGGGCCACCGCCTGCCGGAAGGGTTCGAATAACCGCTCGATCCGACCCTCCTCGATGCCGACTCCATTGTCCTTGACGATGAGCTCTGCCCATGGAGTTTCCACCCCGGCCACAGCGCCCTCACGCCGCACGAGGTTCACCGCAATCTCCACCCGCCCAGGCCGACCCATCCCCGAGGAAAACTTGATCGCGTTTCCGAGCAGGTTCACGATGACCTGCTGCAGTCGATACCAGTCGATCATGACGCTCCACGGAAGGTCAGGGCTCACGGCCAGCGTGACATCAACACCCTTCTTCTCGGCATGGCTGTCCAGCAGGGCGCATGCGCGCTCGACCACCTCTTCCAAGTCCGTCGCTTCCGGTGTCAGCTCAAACTTGCCCGCTTCGATCTTTGAGAAGTCCAGAATCTCGTTGATCGTGGAGAGCAGCGACACGGCCGAATCGTGGATCGTCCGAGCCATCGCCATCTGATTGGGCTTGAGACTGGACTGCATGAGCACTTCCACCATGCCCAGCACCCCGTTCATCGGAGTACGGATCTCGTGGCTCATCGCGGAGAGGAACTCGCTCTTGGCTCGACTCGCGGCCTCCGCACCCGCCGAGCGCGCCTGCTCAGTCGCCAGCACGAGGCGTTCTCTCTCGGCGCGCGCCTTGGCTTGGCGCGCGAACATCAGGGTCACCACGATCAACAGTCCATCGACAACGATGAGCGCGATCACCGTCAACGGGAGTATTCCCGATTCGATGAGCGCGACAAACGCAGGCGTGGGGTTGGCTGTGACGACGAGATCCGTGGCCACATTCGACCCAGGGCCCGTGATTCTGGGGATGAGCGCGGCCGTGTACTCGGTCCCGGCCGGGAGTGACTCCAGACTGAACCAAGTCTCAGGTGCTCCCCCCGGTTCGGAAAACAGTAGCGCTCCTGGACCACTACGGTGTGCGTGCCGCATGGACAAAGCGAGGCCAGGCTGGCGCTCCCCCCCTCCCTTCCGGTCGAGGACGCCGTGCACGAAGGCACCCGCTCGAATCACGATGAGTAGGTAGCCCTGAAGCGAAGCTCGGCGCTCCGCGATGGTCGCCTGGGGTTCGCCATTCCTGTAATGGGCTTGCACGAGGAGCAGGCCCCGTTGGCCCTCTTGTTCCTGCAGGAGCGTGAGCGGTGCGCTGAGAGTGATCTCTCCGCTGTCTCGTGCACGCTCCAGCGTGGCAAGTCGTTCCGCACTGGAGGACAGATCGACGCCGAGGGCCCGCTCGTTTCCGGCGAGTGGGAACACGAACTCCACCGGCGTGACGACCTCGTTTGCCTCGCTCGCGTCCCGGCGGATCGGGCCGCCGTCGAAGTCAGTGATCTGGTAGCCAGGCCCGGCCCACGCCCGTGCTGCCTCCTCGTGTCGGCTGACCTCCGCTCGAGGGATGGCAGGGAGCCACTCGTAGGCCTGCAGTCCATCGATGGGGAACATCCCCCCCACAAACTCCTTGAACTCAGCTGCGTCCACTTCGCGGCTCGCGCGATAGAACTGGTCCATGGCCTCCAGCCGCGTCTCAATCACTCCGAAGCCGGCAGAGAGAGCGCCAATCTCCCGGCGAGCGGCGGATTGAAACGCCTGCGCCAACTTGGCGGACTCGGCAGTCCAGGACATCCAGAAGATGCCGCCACTCAAGGCGACAGTCAGCCCGATGATGGCGGCAGTCCGCGTGTTTGTGTCCATGGGATTCCACGGCAATGAGTTGCGAGGCGTCATGGCACATCAGATAGTACGGAGATGCGTGCGACCGGACACCTCCTCCCGGCACTGATTCCGGCGAGCAGAATTCGGAATTCGAGCGTCTTTTCATGTATCAACGCCGCCGCAATGCCTTCCGTTCGGGCTAGCCATGCGGAATGAGTGCACGATCACTGAGGAGCACACGCCACCACGAGACTCTCTGCGCGTCTTGGTGGTCGACGACGACCCCTTCATGTGCGCCCTCCTGACTCGCCAGTTCAGGGATGCCGGGGTCACTGAGGCCGTTTCCCTCCCCGGAGGGGCCGAGGCCATACAGGCCTGCCTGCGGTCCGACCGGTGCCCCGACCTCGTGGTGCTGGACCTCAACATGCCTGAAGTCGATGGCGCGGACGTGCTCCGCGCGCTTGGTGCAGGCGCCTTTTCGGGCGACCTGCTCCTCCTCAGCGGTGAGGACCCCGGCACGCTGAGGGCGTCGCGCATGCTGGCCTCCAACTACGGCCTGTCGATCGTGGGGCTGAAGACCAAGCCGCTGAGTCGTGACGACATCCGAGAAGTCTTGGGGGAGCGCAGAATGCGGGCGCCCCGCGACTCGCAATCTGGACATCGTGCGTTCTCTCCGGTCGACCTGGCTCGCGCGATCGAACGTCGTGAGCTCACCCTCCACTTCCAGCCGCAAGTGCTCATCGATGACGGTCGGGTGTGCGGCGTCGAAGCCCTGGTTCGATGGCCCCAGCCGAACGGGACCATCGCGCCCCCGGATCGATTCCTCTCTCTGGCCAGTTCCAGCGGCCTCATGCTGTCGCTGACTCGGCTCGTCGTGGAAGCGGGTCTCAAGCAGGCGGCGGCGTGGCGCCGGGATGGCCTCCAACTCAACCTGGCCCTCAACGTGACGATGGGCGACCTCATTGATCCATCGCTCTCGCAGGAACTCATCCGACTCACCAAGGAGCTCCATGTCCCCCCCGAAACAGTCAGCGTGGAGGTCACCGAGAGTGAGGTGATGGGCGAAGAGACGCGGATCCTCGACGCGCTCATTCGCCTGCGAATGAACCGGTTCCGACTCTCGCTGGATGACTTCGGCACGGGCCACTCAGTGTTCCCGCACCTGAGAGACCTGCCAGTCGACGAGCTCAAGATCGACAAGGCGTTCACGAACGGCGCTCACGGCGACAATCGACTGGCCGCATTCGTCCGCTCCACCGTGAACCTCGCACGGGACCTGGGGGTGACCTCGGTGGCTGAAGGGGTTGAGACGGCCGCCGACTGGAAGTACCTGCGAGACGCCGGCGCGACCTGCGCGCAGGGCTACTTTGTCGGAGCTCCGATGCCCGCGGAGAGCCTCCCGCAGTGGATGGGGGAGTGGTACGGCAGGGTCCGAAAAGAGCAGTTGTGCGCGGCTTCAGTTCCAGCGAGGAGCCGGGAGCACGGGCTCGCTCGGTAAGGGGCGGTCGCTGCGGGCGCAGTCCCGTTCGCTCGTCGCGGCCGCTGCGGGCGCAGTCCCGTTCGCTCACGACTGAGGCGCACACTCGCGCAGGAAACGCACGATCCGATCCAGCACCACGGGGTCGATGGTCAATTCGATCTTGGCGTACTCGTCAATCCCGCCGGTCTCGCACGGCTGAAACAGGTGGTTGGCGCCGGGAACGGTCTCGATGATCGCGTGCGGGTTGTGGGCGAGCGCCGCGCGCATCGCTGGTGCGTTGCTGGCTGCCGGGACTTGCAGATCCCGCTCGCCAAAGAGCGCCAGGGTTGGGCAGGTGACAGCCAAGAGCGCGGGCGCGGGGTCGTAGGCCAAGAACGCGCGCATCCACGGGGACGACATCGACTTGAACTGCTGCTCGAGCGCGGGCTCCGCCTCGGGCGGGATCGGCTGTCCCGAAGCGATCACCGCTGCGCGCATGCGGCCGATGAGGTCAGCATCCGAAATGGCTGGGTCCTTGGCCCAGGCAACCGACTGCGTCAGGAGGTCAAGGTGCGGCGCGAGGTCGGCATCGGTGGCGCCTGCTGCAAGTCCGATGAGCTTGGTCTGCTCGACGAGGAGCTGGTCGCACGGCGTGCCGGGTCCGGCAAGGAGCACCATGAAGGCGATGTCGTCCCTTTGCCCTGACCGCGTGGCCTGAGCAAACTGCGCAGCAAGCATCGGCGCGATCATGCCCCCTTCGCTGTGGCCAAGGAGTCCAATGCGAGTGGGATCGATTTCCGGCTGGGCTTTGAGCCACTCCAGCGCGGCGGCGGTGTCGTAGACGAGGTCATGTGAGGTGGCGGTCGCCATCGAGCCGGTGGACGAACCGACGCCGCGGTCGTCCAAGCGGAGCGTGGCGAACCCTGCGCGAATCAACGCATCGGCGATCACCAGGAACGGCTTGTGGCCCATCAGCGACTCATCGCGATCCTGCGGGCCGGAACCGGTGATGAAGATGATCGCCGGGAATGGGGCGGTGGGGAGCGCTTGCGGGGCGGCGGAGGTGGCGGGTGCCTGCGGGGCGGCGGTGGCGGAGGCGCCCGTCGGAAGAGTCAGCGTGCCAGCGAGAGTGAAGGCCGCCTGAGTCCCGCCCTGCGCCGGCGTGCGCTCGATCGTCACCTCGCGCTCGGTGTACGGGTACGGCACAGTGGGCATCTGCGGGCGCTTGGGTTTCTCCAGTTCGCCGCGCGTGAGCGTGAGCGGAAGCGTGTTGCCCATCTGGGTCCAGGTGCCTGAGAGTTGATTGTTGTCTTCGGAGAGCAAGCCATGGAACTCGCCGTTCACCAACTTGCACGGCAACGTGAGGGATCGATCCGCCGCGTTGAACTCCACCGAGTCAAACGGAATGCCGTAGGCGCCCTGGTCGGGCGAGTCCATGGAGGCCGAGAGCGTGCCAGGCGTGCTGTCCTCCGCCAGTGTGATGTGGTAGACGATCGTGAGGGACGTGGGGCCGACGGAGAGCGAGCCGATGTAGGTGCCGGGGATGGGGGAGGTGGTGGCGGGAGCGGCGACGGGTGACGGGTCTTGCGCCGCGCACCAAGGGGCCATCGCAAGGACCATAAGCGGAACGAAGACCCTTAGAAGCTGCTTTTGGATCGCCATGAAGGCGAGATGCTAGGGCTCACCCAGGTCCGCTCGAAAACGGCCTTCGGATGACCGATTCCGAGCAAACGTCTGGAACGAAGTCCGATTCCGCGCCAAGGTCCAAAACGAGGGCCGATTCCGCGCCAACCTCCAGAACGAAGTCCGATTCCGCGCGGACTTCGCGGTCGCCTCCCCCAACGCGGGTCCCGTGGGCCAAAGGTCACGGTGTGAGCAGGGTCGCCAGGGTGCGCCAGCGGGCTGATGCAAGCGCCACTACGGGAACAGATCCGCAGCTTCAAGGCGCGGCGCGCCCGCATCCTTCGGCGCCAGGCGCGTCGCCACTCCGGCAGGCCACGGCAGATCGAGCGTTGGGTCGTCCCACCGGATCGAGCGCTCGCACTCGGGCGCCCAGACATCGGTGGTCTTGTAGAGCACTTCCGCCCCGTCGCTCAACGCCAGGAACCCATGTGCAAACCCCGCTGGGATCCAAAGTTGCTGGCGGTTCTCTTCCGAGAGTTCGACGGTGATGTGGTGGCCAAAGGTGTGTGAGGAGCGGCGCACATCGACGGCCACATCGAACACCGCGCCGCGGATGACCCTCACCAATTTCCCCTGCGCGTGCGGCGGCAACTGGTAGTGGAGGCCTCGCAACACACCCTTCCCAGACCTGGAGTGATTGTCCTGCACGAAGCGGACGGGGCCCCCGAGTGCCTCGTTGACGATTCGCTCGTTGTAGGTCTCGGAGAACCAGCCTCGGTCATCCGAAAACACTCTTGGCGTGAGCAGCACGATCTCGGGCAGTCCCAGTCGCTCGACCTGCATCAGTGCACCTGTTCCGACACCAGACCCAGCAAGTACCGACCGTATGCATTCTTCGCGAGTGGCTTGGCCAAACGCTCGAGTGCGGAAGTCCGATTTCTCGTCGATGACGGAACTATCAACCCGCAGCCGCGATTCGACGCGGGCTGACTGGCGTGGTCCGGCTCGCTCGCCGTGCCTCCAACCCGGGCTCGAGTCACGCCCGACGCAGTCCCCCATCATCCAACATATATCTCTCGCCCGTGCGAGGGCAAGCCCACTCGCCGTGACCGGTGGCTGGCAGCGGAATGCGCTCGCCGAACGCGCTCATCCAACCGATCTGTCTTGCGGGGACACCGGCCATCAGCGAGTACGGCCTGACATCGCGGTTGATGAGGGCGCCAGCTCCAATGAATGCATGCTCGCCAATAGTGACACCGCACACGATCGTGCAGTTCGCGCCAAGCGTGGCCCCACGCTTGACAACGGTGTCGCGGTATTCGTCCTTGCGCGTCACCGCAGAGCGCGGGTTGTAGACGTTGGTGAACACCATGCTGGGTCCGCAGAAGACATCGTCCTCCAAAGTCACATTGTCGTAGACGCTGACATTGTTCTGGATTTTGACATTGCTGCCGATCCGCACGCGGTGGCCGACGAAGACGCCCTGGCCAAGCGAGCATCGCTCGCCAATCACGGCTCCGCTGCACACATGGGCGAAGTGCCACACTCGCGTGCCCGCGCCAATCGCGGCACCGAGATCAACGATCGCCGACGGATGGACCGTAGCGGGAGTTCCTTGCAATGCCACGTTGGGAGCCCCGCTCACGACGCCACCGCCTCGACGAACTGGCACTTGGGGTGATAGTCGCCATGGAGCGGAGCGATGGGCGCTACACGGATCGATTGAACCATCTCGACCGATGGCCGCGCGTCCGCAAGCCCGTACCCCCGTCCCGCGAGGATTTCGCGGTAACTCACCGTGTGGAGGTCACCAAATCCCTCGCTGAATTCCACCTCTTTGCCGTCGACCGTAATGGAGCGGTAGGTGCGTTGCCCACTCGCCCTTGCCGCGTCGGGGAGGTGCTCGGAGCTCACGGACAAGAACCACCGCACCCGCGCGCGCTCCAATTCCAAGACGCCCGATGCGCAGTCGTCCTGGCGCCGGTGCACGGTGGACTGCTTCATCGGCCCAAAGATCCAGCCGAGCATGTCAAAGAAGTGCACGCCGATGTTTGTCGCGATGCCGCCGGACTTCTCCAGGTCGCCCTTCCAACTGCGGTGATACCACTTGCCGCGCGATGTGATGTACGTGACATCCACGTCGGCGATTCGGTCACACGCGCCAGTCGCGACAGCGCTTGCGCCGTGATACTGCTCTCGCAGCGCAATGATCGCCGGATGATGGCGTACCTGGAGGATCGTGCTCACCTTCTTGCCATACTCGCGCTCAAGTTCAGCCAGTGCGTCGATGTTCCAGGGGTTCAGGACGATCGGCTTTTCGCAGATCGCGTGAGCATGATTGCGCAGTGCCATCCTGATGTGCGCGTCATGGAGGTAGTTCGGCGAGCACACCGTGACGTAGTCCACGCCGCGCCCCTCGCGGCGCAACTTTTCCAGATGGCGATCGAAACGCTCGAATTCCGTGAAGAAATCCGCCTCGGGGAAGTGCGAGTCGATGATCCCCACGCTGTCGCTGGGGTCAAGCGCCGCCACCAAGTCGCCGCCGACTTCCTTGATCGCCTTGAGGTGCCGTGGCGCAATGAACCCGGCCAGACCGGTAAGTGCAAACCGAGGTGCAGGTGTACCCCGAGACAATTGATGACTGGGCATACCCGGGGAGTTTACCTAGTCAGGGACAACATTGCGCCCAGGGGTTCCACGAATGAGCGCCTGCGAGAGAGCTGTTGCGCTCTCCCCATCAAGGTGCGAGCCGTCGTAGGAGCGAAGCCCGTCGTAGGGCACGTCCACCCATAGCGCACCGGCGGCTTCCAATTCTTGATGCAGTCGCCCGAAGTTTATGCCGCTCAGGCGATCCTCCTCGGCGGCCACCTCAGGCGGCACTGGGACCCGGAAGGCAACGACCGTGACACCACGGTCGACGAGCTCGTGCGCTCGCTTGACGAGCCCTTTTGCCAACGGGCCTGGCGAGTTCGCGGGGCTACGACCGGCATCCCCAGCGTCCACCAGTGTCTCCCCCGCATAATCCTTCCGCACCACCGCCAGTCCATTGGCGATTGGGTCGGCCACGTACCGGTCCGACTCAACCCAGCCATTCCCGTGGAAGACCTGTGCGTATTCGTCTGTGGTTGCCCGCGCCAAGCCGCTCGCCTCACCTTCTCCTGCCATACCTCCTGCGTCCAGCGCGATTGGCCCGGCAGCCAGTTCCCACTGTTCGAGTGCGCGCGCCACAGCGATTGGGAGGCGGAGCCGAGCGAGGTCACGCTGCGCTTCAGTAAACCCGTCCCTCGGCGACGAACCGTCGTTGAGCGAGAAGGCCGACAATCCCAGGATCAGCACCCGGTGCCCCTTCGGATCGAGCACCGCCTCGGCACCAGCGAGGAACTCCGTGGTGAACTTCGCCGAACTGAACCCGAAGTTTCGTGCGATGCCGAGCTGCTCCTCGAAGACCGACGGATCCACCCCGCGATACACCCTTGAGTCCCCCGCGATCACCACATCCGCGTCGGCCCCCCAAGTGAGTTTCTCCATCCAGAACCACTTGGGTGCGCCGGCGAATCGGACATCCGACCTCAGAACTGCGAATGATCCGCTCACGACGATGAATGCGACCAGTGTCCACAACGCCCGGTCGAGCAATGGCGTGGCACGCCCCCCGTCTCCGCCCGGCGGCAACCATAGCCCTGCATGTGGGGCGGATGGCGGACTGTACATCTGGTGTTCCCTGGCAATCATGTGTGCGCCGCTCAGAACTGGAAGTAGATGAAATCGCTGCCTGGCCCTCTCAGGAACACACAGGCCGTGAGCGCAATGACAACGAGAACCGATTGCAGTCCAACCGGCCATGCTGAGAGATGCGCACCACGGCGCCGGCTCGCGACCGCGTGATGCATCATTCCGAGACCAATGACTGCGCTGGCTACCCACAGGCTGGGCAGCGACAGCCACGGCATTCCGCCACATCGCACACTAAACATCTGGATGATGATGCGCCAGGCTTGCCCAATTGAGTCTGCCCGGAAGAGCACCCACCCGACCAGAACGGCGGCGAACGTGATCGCGACCGCGATCACGCGAACTCCGCCGCGGTACTCGGGTGTCTTGCCTCCGGTCAGCCATCGCTCAAGAATGAGCAGCGCGGCGTGAAACGCACCCCACGCCACAAACGTCCAGTCGGCACCATGCCAGAGCCCCGACACGATCATGGTGAAGGCCTGATTGACGACCGTCCGACCTGCTCCTCGCCGTGACCCGCCAAGCGGGATGTAGACGTAGTCACGAAACCACGTGGAGAGCGTGATGTGCCATCTTGACCAGAATTCGCGAGGTCCGGCGGAGGCGTAGGGCTGGCGGAAATTCTGTGGGAACTGGTACCCCATCCATCTTGCCAGGCCACAGGCGATGTCCGAATACCCTGAAAAGTCGCAGTAGATCTGCACCGCGAAGAGCGTGGCCACCACCCACCACCCCACGCCCAGTTCTGGATTGGTCGCGAACGCGTCGTTCACGATCGGCGCGATGTTGTCGGCCACGACAACCTTCTTGAGATACCCCCACGCCGCCACGCGCAGTCCCCAGAATCGATTGTCCGCGTTGAAGTGCCCAGGCGTCGCCAACTGCGGAATGAGGTCGGTGGCCCGGACGATTGGTCCCGCCACCAGTTGAGGAAACATCGACAGGTAGGCAAAGAAGTGCCAGCCATTCCGGAGCGCAGGAATATGACCCCGATACACGTCAATCGTGTAGGAGAGCGACTGAAACGTGTAGAAACTGATCCCGACGGGGAGGATGATGTCGTGAGCCCACGACCGGGTCTGTGAAGGGATTTCGAAGAACACTGCAAGCGTGTCGATGCCAAACCCGAGGTACTTGAAACCAGCCAACGCCCCAATGTTGGTGACAACCGACAGCCAGAGCATGTGGCGGCGAAGCCCGGGCTTGGCCACCATGACTCGCGCGGCGATGTAGTCGATCCAACCCGTCCCGAGCAGGAGGAACAAGAATCTCCAGTCCCACCAGCCATAGAAGACAAACGAAATGAGCGTCAGCGCGATCCATCGCGGTTGGGCCCGTGTGCGCACACACGGCCACAGCACCATGAACGCCACCAGCAGCACGAAGAACGACCCGTCGGTGAAGGACACGGAGTCAACAATACACCACGCGCCCCATCAGGCCGCGACGCTGAGTACGCTTCGTTCCCCGCAGTCACTGGTCTGCCATCGACCAGCCACATGAAACACAATCGCTCCAGAGCAGCCCTTTCACTGGCCGTCGGGACAGCGGTCTCGTTCGCTATCGCGATTGCATCGACTGCCGTGATCGCACGGGTCTTTCCCCCTGTTGCATTTGGCGAGTTCGCTGAGTTCATGGCGTGGATAGCCATTCCGGCGGCGGTCGGAACACTTCGCATCTCCGACGCAATCCCCCTCACCAAGTCCCCCGAAGCAGAACGTCAGACCATGCAAGGCGCGCTGGGGATCCTGCTGCTTATGGCAACACTCGGGGGCGCCATCACGATCGTCGTTCCCGGTGCATCTCGCTTCGTTTCCCTAAACGACAATCCGTGGCTGTTTTCGATCGGCTTTGCTTTCGTTGCAGCGACAGGCATCTCTCGAATTGCGGTCATGCTCGCAACCAAACACGGCTGGTTCAACTGGATCGCCACACTGGGCATCGCCTTTCCCGCCGGGACATTCGTCGGCCAGTTCATCGCCTGGCGACTCGGGGGAACGCTCGTTGAGGGATCCATCCTCGGCGCAGCCCTCGCCGCGGCTCCAGCGGCATGCCTGTTAGCGAGGCGCCCCCCTTCCTTTCGTGCTTGGCCGCTCGCTGTGCGCGCAGTACTTATTAACTTCCCTGAGTTTGCGCGGCTTGCCGTGCCCTTCGCCGCCATCGACACCTTGCGGATTCGGGTTCCTTACCTCATCGCGGGACTTCCATCATCGGGTGTTGGAGCAGCACATGTCGGATATCTCCAACAAGCAGAGCGCGTATCAGGTTGGCCGCGGATGGGTCTCTCCGCGATCCTCCGCCCCCTCTATCAGCACGCAGCTGCCCGGGACCATGTGAGCGCCGCGTCCCAAGCGACGGACATCACCATTCGAATGCTGGTGGTGGCCAGTGGGCCAGTCGCATGGGCCGTGCTAAACGCTGCACCACTCATTCGGGTTGTGCTGGGCCCCGGGTGGGAAGGTGCAGTCACGCCGTTCCGGTTGCTCCTTGCTCCCGCCGTCGTCTTTGTTGCCGCCGACTTCACCGACCGCTTGTTTGATATGCACCGGCGCCAAGGGCTACTTCTGGCTATCAGTGTTGCGGCATGCCTTACCACTGTCGTCGGAAGTGTCCTATTCGCGCTCTTCTACCCAAGCCTGAACGGCATAGCCTTGACACTCGGTGGCGTGATGCTGGCCTATTCAGCAGCGGTTATCTTCACGATAGGAACACTGGGGGGTGTCGCCTGGCGACCTTATAGGCGACCCGCGCTCGCACTGGTCTTCAACGCTGCCTTGGTTCTGGTCATCCAATATGTGGTCGAATACGCCGCGGTCGGACTCGGCGTGGCAAGCAGCGCGCTCCTAGCCTTGCTGCTCGCGGCCATCGCTTGGCGGTCTCCACTCGTTCAGAAGCCACCGACATCCGAGCCAACCACACGCTGACGGGCGCATGGGTGCTGCGCGTCCTGTTGTGACCCGCCCCGCTCCCCAGACGCCCGCTGCAAGCGGCACGAGGACATCGGCGCTCTGCAAGTCACCCGCCTTCATGGAGAAGAGCCAACCGCAAGTCGCCGCTGCAACAAACGCTCGATCATGCACAGGCCAACTGGCGCCTTGACGCGCAAAGCGCCACAACGCATACACGACGCTGAGCGCCAACACGAGCGAGGCAATTCCGCCGAGAACGCCAAGGTCGGAAAACGACTGGAGCACAAAGGAGTGCGGATACTCCCCCGCAGGCCAGCGCCCGGGGCCGATTCCGAAGCACGGGGATTCCGTAAACGCCACCAACGCGCTCCCCATAAGGTCTCCTCTGATCGTGAGAGCGCCCCCATCCACCACCCCTCCGAAGTAGCCGATGAGAGGATCAATCACCGGCCAGTCGTCGAACCACAGACCGCTCATCATCGCTACGGCTGCTAGGACACAACACCACAAGCACCCAACCCTCCATCCCGCGAACATCAACACAATCAGGGGTTGAATGACGATGCCGAAACGCTGCATGCACACCGCATTGCCAGCTGTCGTGAGGAGCAATAGCGCACCACCCAGCGCTGGGTTGCTGCGCACCATCGCGGCACCAACTCCGAATCCCATCGTGAAGATCAACCCCAGACTCACCGATGACGCAATCGCGGCCTCAACCCGATTGGCCGTATCCTGGTGCTCGGAGATCCAGAACACATCCCTGTTGACCAATAACACCCCCGCAGCCACGCAGGCCATGATCGTGATCGAGACTCCTGCACCCCAACGTGCCTTGTCGCGCAGGACAACAACACACATGGCCGCCATGAAGCCGGCAACCCACTTGACCAACATGCGGAACCACATCTCGAAGTGCGGCGCCGCGTCGCTGTCCCACCAATGGAATCCCATGGGGATGGCCCAGAAACCGAAGAGCACCGCCAAGATGAGAGCTGGTCTGCTCGTCGCCACCGCGCACCTGCGCTCCATGATCGCTGGGAGGACGACAATCCAAATGAATGACAGGCCCACAACCGCAGGCGCGACAATCCCAGCCCATCCGTTTGGGAGTACACCACGCCCCGTATAACCCCAAAGACTAGCCATCCACACCAACACCGCCCAATGCGACTTCGCTCCGCCACGTGCGTGAGATGGCAACGAGTATTGAGAGATCACCATGTTGGCACAACTCGGAGCGCCACTGTACACCAACCCGCTCATCAAGCACTTTCCATGCTAGTTCACCTGCCATCGAATCCCAATGAATACTGCAACACCGAGCTCTAGTTCGCAAGGCCTGACTTGCAGCAACTGCGTGATGGACACGAGCGACCCGGAGATCCGGTTCGACTCAACTGGCGTATGCAACCACTGCCGAAACTTCGACTCTCTGAAACGCGCCAGCTGGTTCCCGGGCCCTGAAGGCCAGCCGCGGCTGCAGACGCTGCTCGACACCATCCGAGCATCCAAAGGCAAGCGCGAATATGACTGCATACTCGGTCTCAGCGGCGGAATCGATAGTTCGTATCTGGCACTGAAGGTGCGGGAGTGGGATCTGCATCCACTTGTGGTCCATGTCGATGCGGGATGGAACAGCGAGCTCGCGGTAGCCAACATCGAGCGATTGGTTTCACATTGCAGTTTTGACCTCCACACCCACGTCGTGGATTGGGAGGAAATGAGAGACCTCCACCTTTCCTTCCTCCGATCTGGGATCCCGAATCAGGATGTGCCCCAAGATCACATCTTCTTTGCCAGCCTCTACCACTTTGCGATGCGGAACGGGATCCGGTACATCCTGTCTGGTGGCAATCTGTCCACGGAGGGGATATTCCCCACATCGTGGCATGGATCCGCCATGGATGCCATCAATCTCCGGAGCATCCACACGCGGTTCGGCGAACGACCGTTGCGGAACTACAAGACCATCGGGTTCTTCGACTATTACATCTGGTATCCATTCTTTCGGCGCATGCGGACGGCTCGTCCCTTGAACTTCATGCCGTACATCAAGTCGCACGCCTTGCAAGAACTTGTAGATACGGTCGGCTTCAAGCCCTACGCCCGCAAACACGGTGAATCCTTGTTCACGAAGGTCTTTCAAAACCACTTCCTCCCCACGCGCTTCGGCTTTGATAAGCGTCGCCCTCACCTCTCGAGTCTGATCGTCTCCGGACAATGCACACGGGAACAGGCCATCATTGAACTCAGCAAGCCGCTGTACGACCCCCTCGACCTCGCGAACGACCTCGATTTCTTCTGCAAGAAGTTGCGCATTTCCCGGGCCGAGTTTGACGGCTTCTTGATGGCACCGCTGCGCAGCCACACCGATTATCCACATTTCGGCACCAGATACCGACTGCTCAAGTCAGTTCAGTCGGTTGCGCAGCGCATGATTGGCCGCCAGTTGTCAAACTATTCGTGACCTCTCGCGTTCCGGGATCGGCATTTCTCGAATTCGTAAATGCCGCGCTCACTCCACTGACAATCCAGTGGGATAATTGATGAGCACCGCCCGATGCCGCCCGTGGAACACAAACATGCTTCCAGCCGCCGCGGCAGCAGCGCCGCCGTCGATGATCACCTCCCGTAGGTGCCCGACATTGCCGGCGCCGCCACAGGCGACGACGGGCACGCGGACCTCGTTGACAATGCCCCGAATCAACGGGATATCGAACCCCTCCATGGTCCCGTCCCGGTCGATGTTGTTTACAAGCAACTCACCCACACCAAGGCCTATGAGCCGGCGGGCGTGCTCCACCGGCGTACACCGAACATCGGTTGCGCCTGAACGGATCATGGCGCGGCACTTCCCGAACATCGATCGCTTTACATCGATCGCGCCAACGATTGCCTGGCTCCCGTACTCGGCGACGGAATCTCGTATCACCGCTGGAGACTCGACGGCCGCCGTATTGATGACCACTTTTTCGACACCCGCGCGAATGAGTCGACGCACATGTTCCAGCGTTCTCACACCGCCGCCGTATCCCATCGGCATGAATGCCTCGCCGGCCATCTCTTCAACCAGTCGGTAATTCGGCTCTCGACCTAACCGCGACGCGTCGATGTCCAGCACCACGACCTCGTCCGCCTCTTTGTCGCTGAAGATCCTGACAGCATTGACCGGATCACCGAGGTATGTGGGCTCCCGAAACTGCCGCGTCTTCACAAGGCCGTTCCCGCTGATGAGGAGACACGGCATCACTCGCGCGCGATGCATTCAGCCCCCTCCGCAAAAGAGGCGAGCAACTGCCGTCCATACCGGTGACTCTTCTCGGGATGAAACTGTACTGCCGTCACATTTTCATGCGCTACAGCGGCCGCAAACGTCTCCCCATAGTTCACACGGAGCAACACGTCGTCGGCATTGTCCGGATGCATGCAGAATGAATGCGAGAAGTAGAAGCGCGCGTCGTCGGACAATCGGTCAACAAGTGGGTGTGGCCCTGCCCGCGCGACGCAGTTCCAGCCCATGTGCGGGATGCGCAATCCTGGCTTTGACGACAAGCGCCGGACATCCATCGCCAGCCACCCGAGACCGCTCTGATAACCCTCCTCGCTTGACCTGCCAAGGATCTGCGCTCCAACGCAGATCCCGAGCAGCGGCGTGGCATCAACGCGAACCCTTCGCTCAAGCGTTGGAAGGAGGCCGGATGCGTGCAACCCCCGCATACAAGCATCAAACGAGCCGTTTCCGGGCAGCACGATCCGGCTCGCGCGATCCACAAGACCGGAATCCTTCGTGATGACGCAGGCGAAGCCTAGCCGTTGGAACATATTGGCGATGGCCCCCAGATTCCCAACTTCGTAGTCGATGATCGCGATCATGAAAGCGTTCCGGCGATTGAGAATAGCATCCCGCACTCATGTCCCCGCGCCGTATCGCGCACCTGACCTCCGTCCACCCCCGGGGCGATGTCCGAGTCTTCCACAAGATGTGTCGGTCGCTCGCGGCCGCGGGCCACACTGTGTTCCTGATCGTGGCGGATGGGCTCGGCAATAGCGTCGTCGATAGCGTACAAATTCTCGATGTTGGAGCACCAAAGGGGCGTGTTGATCGCATCATCAAGGTCACTCGCCGGATTCGCGACCGCGCGATCGAACTTCAACCCGACATCTGCCACCTTCACGACCCCGAGTTACTGCCTACTGGTCGCAGACTGCAGAAGGCGGGCATCTGCGTCCTATACGACTCCCACGAGGATGGTCCAAAACAGTTGATGGCCAAGCACTATCTGCCCAGACCGCTCCGTCGACCTACAGCGTTTCTATGGAAACACCTAATGGAAGACCGCCTCTGCGCTCGGCTCGATGGCGTCATTGCTGCGACGCCTGCGATCGGTGAACGGTTCACAGGTGTCGCGCGTCAACTGGCCATCGTCCGGAACTATCCGTTGCTGAGCGAGTTTCCAGGTGTGCAGGCCGGAGTAAGATCCGAACGAGCCGTGTGCTATCTCGGCAGCATCGGTACGACCCGTGGTCTTCTCCAACTCGTCGACGCAGTGGCCCTTACCCACACTCAGCCCACACTGCTTCTCGCGGGCACCTGTCGGGAGCCGGGTTTGATGGAGATTGCGCTCCGCAGGCAGGCGGGGTCACGGATTGTGGAGTTCGGTGAACTTGACCGCGCCGGTGCCACTCAATTGCTGGGAAGAGCGTCCGTTGGGATGGTCACCCTCCATCCCACACCCAACCATCTCGAGTCGCTTCCGATCAAGATGTTTGAATACATGGCGGCTGGCTTACCCCTCATCGCCTCGGACTTCCCGGTGTGGCGCACGATCGTTGACCGCTACCAATGCGGACTCCTCGTGGATCCGCTTGACCCAATCTCGATTGCCCGCGCTATCGACTGCTTGATCGAAGATCCAGCCACCGCGCGCGCCATGGGAGAGCGTGGGCGCAAGGCCGTCGAGGACGAGCTGAACTGGGAAGCGGAGGCGCCGAGCCTCTTGGCACTGTATGAGTCTGTGCGCCGATGACAGGCCTCATGCCGGTGACCGACGCTCAACCTCGTGGGTACTCAGAACACACCTCCCGCAAGACGCCATCCAACTGAGCCGCCAAGCGAGTAAAGTCGTGATGCCGCTGCACCCACTGACGCCCCAAGTCGCCGATGGCGTGCCGCGCGACCGCATCTAGGTCGGCCATCGCCAAGATTGCGTCGGCGAGTCGCTCCGAATCATCTGGCGGAACGACTATTCCACCTCCTGAAGCTGACACCGGATTGCTGGGGACACTCATCGCCGCCAGCACGGGCCGACCCGACCCCAAGTAGTCGAACAACTTGTTCATACTGATCCCATACCGGTACAAGCGAGGCAGATCCCGGACCGAAATGATCAGCGCGTCCGCCTCCTGCAGTACCTGCGGGACCAGAGACTTGGGAATCGCACCATGGAACTGCACAGAGTTTAGCCCTTGTGCCCGCGCCCGTTCCATGAGCGTTCCGCGGCACGGTCCATCGCCGTAAAGGTGCAATTGAATCGGACATTTCCTACCGTCGCGTTCCACCAACCCCATCGCATCGATAACGCAGTCCATCGCGTTCGCCGAACCAAGCGATCCAACATAGTGAATCCTGAGGCCGTGCACCTGGATGCTTGAGTCCACAGGTGAGTCCACGGGGGCGTCGGCTACGGCAACCCCATTTGGAATCCACACCACTTTCGCAGTGTCCACTCCCAGTCCCGACACATAGTCGGATACATGTGGCAAGACAGTAATGATCCGCGCAGCTCTTCGGTAGAGCCAACGCTCAAGCAACCCGAGCGAGCGAGCGATCAGTGAACCCTCCCGAAGTGCGCCGAACGCGATAAGCGTCTCCGGCCACAGATCCCGAACCTCGAACAAGAATGGGACCTGGTACCTGCGGGCGATGACCGCTGCAGCCACACCAGCGCCCGGGTGAACGCTCGAACCAATCACGACATCAGGACGCGGCACAACTGCCATGGCGTGCCTGCCACATGACCTGACCGAGTAAGCGAGCATTCCCAGAATGCGCCTCATTCCGTTCCCGCGATACGGAGGCGTCCGGAGCCAGACAAATCTCACCCCATCGATCATCTCTAGCCGAATGGACTCCTGTTCAGCGAGCCGCTGTTCGCCGGAGGTGTGATTCACACTCGCCGCCATGATGGACACATCCCACCCCGCGTCCACCAACCTTCTCGCAAGCTCAAAGTGGCGCGTTCCGCCCGGCTCGCGTGGGCCTGTGGCGTAGTGATTCAGGATAAGGAGGTTCATTGTGCAGTCCCACGGGCATCGCCGCGCGTTGCCACTCGAGCGGATGGATGCGATGATACCTCGATGTTTCATGAGTTCCTCTTCCCCCAACTCCGCATCGGTCTGCACGGCGAGCCGTTCACGATCTACAAGATCAAGACGATGCGCGACGCGTTGCCGGGCGAAGATGCGATGGCGACCGACGCGATTCGCATCACCCGCCTCGGCCGCTTCCTGCGCGCGACCAGCATTGATGAACTGCCCACGCTGTGGAATGTGGTCAAGGGCGACATGGCTCTCGTTGGCCCGCGCCCCCTGCTGCCCGAATACTTGCCGCTCTACACGCCGGAACAGGCGCGACGACATGAAGTCAAGCCTGGCATCACCGGCTGGGCACAAGTCAACGGCCGCAACGCGCTTTCGTGGGAAGAGAAATTCCGCCTAGACGTCTGGTATGTCGACAACCGCTCCTTCTGGCTAGACCTTAAGATCCTCGGGATGACGCTCTGGCAAGTGCTGTTTCGCCGCGGGATTTCGGCTGACGGCCATGCGACGATGCCGCGGTTTCGGGGGGACTTGAGTGGCAAGTCAGGGCGAACCCCGGGGCATTCATGAGTGAACCGTTGGTCATCGTGGGCGCGGGCGGGCACGGTCGCGAGACCGCGTATGCGTACCTACTGGATCATGCGCCCGCGCAGTTCTTGGGCTTCCTTGATGACTCCGCCACAGGCAGCACCACCGAGGGCTGGCCGATTCTCGGCACAATCGATTCGTGGCCGTCATTTGCGAAAGCGCGTTTTTCCATCACCATCAACGACCCCCGCGCGCGACGCGCCGTCGTCGCACGAATGCGCGCTACTGGCTCACCACACTGGACCACGATCGCTCATCCAGATGTTCGATTGCACGCTACGGCGACTCACCGCACCGGGTGCATGTTTCTCGGCGGCGCGCAACTCACGACCAACATTCGCTTCGGCGACTTTTGTATCGTGAATCGTGGAGTCCATGTGAGCCACGACTGCGTCATCGGCTCCTATGTCTCACTCAATCCCTGTGCATGCATCGCGGGGCGCGTGCGAATCGATGATGGCTGCGAAATCGGAAGCGGGTGCGCCATCCGACAGGGCGTGAAGATCGGGGCGGGCGCGGTGGTGGGACTTGGCGCCACAGTGGTCAAGGACATTCGCGCTTGCACGGTCGTCGCGGGCACGCCTGCAACGCATCTAAAGGACACGGCACCATGGTAACCCTCCCCCCCTGGCCAGTCTTCGAATCCGACGAGCTCGCCGCCGTCGACACGGTGCTGCGCTCGGGCAAGGTGAACTATTGGACCGGCACAGCGTGCCACGACTTTGAGTCGGCGTGGTCGGTCGCGATTGCGCGAGTGCGCGGCGCGGGGGGCGCGGATGGCTGTGGACGCGGCTGCGGCGGCACCGCACCCCTCCACTCCCTCTCCATGGCCAACGGCTCGCTCACGATGGACGCCGCACTGCGCGCCCTCGGCATCGGCCCCGGCGACGAGGTGATCGTCTCGCCCCGCAGTTATGTGGCCAGCGCAATGTGCGTGTCTCTCGCGGGCGCAACCCCCGTTTTTGCCGATGTCGACCCCGGGAGCGGTTGCATCACCCCCACCACCGCCGAGGCTGTTCGGAGCGCCCGCACTCGAGCCGTCATCCCCGTCCATATCGGCGGCTGGCCGTGCGATATGCCAGCAATCGTCGAGTGGGCAGCGCTCCATGGCATTCAAGTGCTGGAAGATTGCGCCCAAGCGCATGGCGCCCACATCGGTGGCCGGCCAGTCGGAACCTTCGGCACCTTTGGAAGCTGGAGCTTCTGCCAAGACAAGATCATGACGACCGGGGGCGAGGGTGGAATGCTGTGCACCTCCGATCACGAACTCTACAAACACTGCTGGGCCTACTCCCAGCACGGGAAGGACCACGATGCCGCGCTTGGAGAGGTGTCGGTCGCACCGCTCGACCCCGGCCGCTTCCGCTGGCTCGTCCACCACGAAGGCACCAACCTCCGCATGACCGAGATGCAGGCTGCGATCGGGCTTCGTCAACTGGCCAAGTTGCCGACTTGGTCAGCTGCGCGCCGCCGCAACAGCCTCATCATGCAAGAGGCGCTGCGCGCCGTTCCCGGGCTCCGCGTGCCGGAGACACCCGAAGGTCACGCCCACTACCGTTGCGTGGCGTTCACGACCGGCACCCACGCCGCCGCCCGCCGTAACGCTGCCCTGCGCGCGCTTCACACCGCCGGTATCCCAGCGATGCACGGGTCCTGCTCGGAAATCTATCGCGAGCCCTTCTTCCAGGCCCGCGGCTTGACCCCCGGCAGCCTTGGTCGAGGCACGCTTGATGGAGAGGGCCGACTCCCAGTTGCACGCGCCCTCGGCGAGACTTCGCTCACGTTCCTTTGCCACCACACGATTGACGAGGGAACCATGCGCGCCTACGCCTCCGCCGCCGCGACGGCCATCGCCCGTTGCACTCCCGCCTAGCCTTCCCACCTCCCCTCCCAACCCGCCATGCCCCCCGCCACGATGTCGCCCGTTTCATTGACCCCCACCATCAACCCCTCGCGGCTCTTCAACGCCAGTTGCCTGGCGCTGATCGTGACGGCGATGAGCTTCGCGCTGCGCGGCGGGGCGATGGCCAGCTGGACCACCGAGTTCCACCTCACCAACGAGCAAGCGGGGTGGATCAATGGCGCGGCCTTCTGGGGCTTCACGCTGGCGATGGTGTTCGGCGGCCCACTCTGTGATGCGCTTGGCATGGGGCGTATCGTGCGACTGGCGTTTGTCGGCCACCTTGCGGGCATCCTCCTCACGATCTTCGCCTGGGATGGGTGGAGCCTCTTTGGTGGCACGCTCATCTTCGGCATCGCCAATGGCTCGGTGGAAGCCGCGTGCAATCCGCTCATCGCTGGGCTGTACCCCAGCGACAAGACCACCAAGCTCAATCACTTCCATGTATGGTTCCCTGGCGGCATCGTGATCGGCGGACTGCTCGCGTTCCTTCTGGGCAAGCTGGGCCTGGGGTGGAAGGTGCAGTTCGCGACGATGCTCCTCCCGCTCGCGGCGTACGGGTTCCTGTTCCTGGGCCAGGCGATGCCTCGGACGGAGCGAGTGCAGATGGGGGTCTCGACCGGGGACATGTTCAGGGCGTGCCTCAACCCGGTCTTTCTCATCATGGTCGTGTGCATGTTCCTGACGGCGGCCACCGAACTTGGCCCGGGTCAGTGGATTCCCAGCATCCTGGAGAACGCCGGCGTCTCCGGCATCCTGGTCCTTGTGTGGATCACGGGACTCATGGCGATCGGGAGGCAGTTTGCCGGCCCCTTCGTGCATCGACTCAGGCCGATGGGGATGCTGCTGGGGAGCGCGATCGTGAGTGCGCTTGGCCTCTTCCTCATGAGCCGTTCGCAAGGTCCGATGCTTTTCGCCAGTGCCACCGTCTTTGCCTTCGGCGTCTGCTTTTTCTGGCCGACGATGCTTGGGTTCGTCAATGAGCGATTCCCAAAGACCGGCGCACTCGGGCTGGCGGTCATGGGCGGCGCAGGCATGCTCAGCGCTGGATTCGTGCTGCCCGTGATCGGTCGGTCCTATGACGCGGGCATCGCCGCAGGCATCACGACGGGCATCAGGGATGCTCGAGTCCCCGACGGCGCCACCATTGACTCCCTCCGCAGCGCCGCCGCCGGATCAGAGCAGGCCGTCGAATGGATGAACATCCAGGCCGCGGCCGGGCTCCAGGCACTTGGCGATGTGGCGATCCTTCCGGCGATCCTGACGGGGGTCTTCCTCTTGCTACTGGTGTTTGGGAGGCCGGGGGCGCGGGTCACGCCCGACTGAGGCCGCCGTCGTGGAGCTCATATCGCTCGCCCGTGTGCGGGCAACGCCACTCCCCCCGCCCGGTGATCGGCAGCGGTATCCGCTCGCCGAAGGCGCTCATCCAGCCGATCTGGCGTCCGGGGACTCCCGCCACCAGCGCGTACTGCTTCACATCACGGTTGATGACTGCGCCAGCCCCGACGAAGGCGTGCTCGCCGATGGTCACACCGCAGACGATGGTGCAATTGGCGCCGAGCGTCGCGCCGCGCTTGACTAGGGTGTCGCGGTACTCGTCCTTGCGAGTCACCGCCGAGCGCGGGTTGTAGACATTGGTGAAGACCATGCTGGGCGCGCAGTAGACATCGTCCTCGAGCGTCACATTGTCGTAGACGCTGACATTGTTCTGGATCTTGACGTTGTTGCCGATCCGCACGTGGTTGCCGACGAAGACGCCTTGGCCAAGCGAGCATCGCTCCCCGATCACGGCCGCACCACACACATGGGCGAAGTGCCACACTCGCGTGCCCGCGCCGATCGTGGCCCCTGCGTCGACAATCGCCGACGGATGGACGGTGTAGGCCGTCCCGGAGGTGGCGGCAGTTCCGGCGGCGCCCTGCGATGCCCCGCTCATCCCGACACCACCTCGACTGACTGGCACTTCGGGTGGTAGTCGCCTCGAAGAGGCGAAATCGGAGCCTCGCGAATCTTCTGCACCATCTCGACTGAGGGTCACGCGTCCGCCAATCCGTACCCGCGCCCCGCGAGGATCTCGCGGTAGCTCACCGTGTGGAGATCGCCGAAGCCTTCGCTGAACTCCACTTCCTTTCCGTCGACTGTGATCGACCGGTAGGTGCGTTGCCCGCTCCGCCTTGCCGTCTCGGGGAGGTGCTCGGCGTTTACCGAGAGGAACCATCGCACACGCGCTCGCTCCAGTTCCAAGACGCCCGATGCGCAGTCGCCCTGGCGCCGGTGCACGGTGGATTTCTTCATCGACCCGAAGATCCAGCCAAGCATGTCAAAGAAATGCACGCCGATGTTTGTGGCGATGCCGCCGGACTTCTCCAGGTCGCCCTTCCAGCTCCGGTGGTACCACTTTCCGCGCGACGTGATGTAGGTCACATCCACATCGGCGATGCGGTCGTGCGCGGCACACGCGGCCGCCGCGCTGGCGCTGTTGTACTGCTCCCGAAGCGCAATGATCGCGGGATGGTGACGCACCTGCAGGATCGTGCTGACGCGCTTCCCGAACTCGCGTTCCAAGTCAGCCAGCGCGTCGATGTTCCAGGGACTCAGGACGATCGGCTTTTCACAGATGGCATGCGCCCCGTTTCGGAGGGCCATGCGGATGTGTGCATCATGCAGGTAGTTGGGACAACAGATTGAGACGTAATCGACACCGTGCCCAGACCGGCGCAACTTGTCCAGATGGCGATCGAAGCGCTCAAACTCGGTGAAGAAGTCCGCCTCGGGGAAGTGCGAATCGATGATCCCCACGCTGTCGTTGGGATCGAGCCCCGCCACCAAGTCTCCACCGACCTCCTTGATCGCCTTCAGGTGGCGTGGCGCGATGAAGCCGGCCACACCAGTGAGTGCAAACCGAGACGCACAGGCGCCGCGCGAGGACTGGGTGCTGGTCATTCAAGGCGATTCTACCGGGCAAGAGCACTCGCCTGACGAGCCCTCGCCAGCGGACTCCTCCCTCACTCTCGCCACTCCGTTGGCGATTGGGTCGGCTCTGTGCCGGTGCGGCTCGACCCAGAGATGGCCGGAGTGCCGCGACCCAAGCCTCCATACTCGTCCACGTGATCGAGGCACTAGCCTCGCGTCCCCGATGCCGACCATTTGGATCGTAAACCACTACGCCGGGGGTCCCGGCCTGGGGACCGGGTGGCGTCACTGGGAACTGGCTCGCCGCTGGATCAAGTCGGGAGTGGATAGCCGCATTTTCGCGGCCTCGACGTCCGTTGGCGGAGCGGCGCATGCTTCGCGTCATGGTGTGAGGAATGTCGAGGGAGTCCCGATGGAGTTTGTGAAGGTGACGCCGTATCACGGGAACGGCCTCGCCCGATTCAGGAACATCGTTGCCTTCAATCAGTCGCTGAACTCTCACTTGCGCCGCGCCGTGCACCGCACCGGGCAACGCCCAGACGTCGTGCTGGCCTCAAGCCCGCAACCCCTCGTGTGGCCCGCCGCGGCCCGCGCAGCACGCGAGTTCGGCGCGGCGTTTGTACCCGAGATCCGCGACATCTGGCCAGAGACCTTGGTCGAGATTGGCGGAATGTCGCGGTGGCATCCGCTGGTCGGCTGGTGCAATCACGTGACTCGCCACGCCATCCGCAACGCTCGCCTGGTGTTTTCTCCGCTGGCCCACGTTTCAGAATACTTTGACGACGCCGGGTGGCCTCACCCTGCGTGTGTCCATGTCGCTAACGGCGCAGACGTGGCGGCACCGATTTCCGACTACGCCAGCCCGTCCGATGCCGCCCGGCTCGAGGCGCACCGTTGCAGTGGGAAGCGGCTGCTCCTGTATGCCGGGGCGCTTGGGGTGCCTAACGCACTGGACCAGTTGCTGGATGCGGTGAAGGGACTCTCGATCGCGGGGCGCTCCCGCCTGGCGTGCATCATCATCGGCGATGGGACTGAGCGCGAACGCCTCGCGGCACGGGTCTCCCGCGAGGGGATTTCATCGATTGAGTTATGGGGCTTTCGTCCCCAGCTACAGACACGGTCCTTGCTCTCGCGATTCGATGCGGGCTACCTGGGGTGGCTTGATCGCCCGCTCTACCGCTACGGCATCGCCCCCCAGAAGCTCTCGTTCATGCTCGCTGCCGGGCTTCCAGTGATCCATGCGACTTCGGCGCCCGCGGACATCGTGGCAGCACATCGGCTGGGGTGGACGTGCGCGGCGGAGCACCCCACTCGCCTGACGGAACAGCTCGCGCGCTTCCTGGCCGCAAGCGACCGCGACTTGGCCGAAATCTCAGCGCGATGCGCCGCGCATGCCAGCGAGGCACTGGATTGGGATCGCGTGGCGTCTCAAGCGCTTGAGGCGCTGCATCCGCTCCTTCCGAACGATTAGAGTTCCCCCAGTCTTCCCGTGACACCTTCCTTGCCCCTGACTGGCCGCCGCGTGGTCATGCTCTTGACCAACCCCTGCACGCACGACACGCGTGTCATGAAGGAGGCAGAAGCCCTCTCCGCCGCTGGTGCCGAAGTCGTGGTGATCGCGCTTCAGCGTGGCCAGCTTCCCCCACGCGAGTCGATGGGCCCACCCGGCGCACGGTACGAGATCCACCGGGTGGAGCCGCTCCGATCCGCGCTCGCGGCGCTCGACCTGGTGCGCAGTCGCTGGACCGACGTCTCCGTCCACGAAGGCGGACCTCCACTCTCCTTGCCAAGTCCCGTTCCAGTCTCCATTCTCATTCCCATCCCCGTCGCCACGCCCAAGGCGGTCACCACGAACACAGCACCGGCGCAGCCTGGCGAGAACCCGCGTTGGACCGCCCGAGGAGGTCGCCGCCTCCTTCGGGCACCCAAGCAAATCGCAAGGCTCCTGGCCGCTCGAGTCCGGACGCTTCGTCGGCGCGCCGTGAAGGCGGCCGGTCGACCGCTCTTCGCGACAGTCCGGCGTTTCGCACGACTCTTCGGGATCACGACCGCCGGGACCTATCGCCCTTTTGTCCGTCACTCGCGCGCGCTTCGACCTGATTTCGTCCACGCACACGATCTCAGCACCCTGCCCGCCGCAGCCGTCATCGCTCGCGACTGCGGCTCGATGCTCATGTATGACTCGCACGAGCTCTGGTTGCATCGAAACATCGGCAATCGACCGAGGTGGGCCGACCAGTGGCTCTGGGGTGCGATCGAACGCCGGCTGGTTGGGCGCTGTGCCGCGGTCTTCACCGTGGCCGATGGGATCTGCGATTGGCTGCGTGACCAGTATGGGATCGCCCGTCCAATCTTGGTGCGCAACGCACAGCCGTTCAAGCAGCCCCCACAGAAGGGCCGCGAGCTTCGGGATGCCGTTGGCGCGCCTGACACGGATGGGCTGTGCCTCTATGCCGGGGCCATCACCGTGAACCGGGGACTGGAGACCCTGATCGATGCGGCACCGCTGTGTTCCGGTGCCCGCCTGATCATCATGGGGTACGCGCAGAATGAGTCGTACCTTGGGTCGCTGCGTGCACGGGCAGATGCCAACGGTTCCCTGGACCGGACCGTGCACTTCCTCCCGGCGGTTCCTCGGGAGGCGATCCTGGCCTGGACGGCGAGTGCCGATCTCTCCATCGTCCCCACGCTGGGGCATTGCCTCAGTTACCGATTCGAGGCCAGCAACAAGATGTTTCACAGCATCATGGCCGGCGTGCCCCTCGTGATGACGGATCACCCCGAGAAGCGGCGAATCGCCGAAGAGCATGGAGTTGGAGTCCTGTTTCCCGAGGGCGATCCGGCCGCAATGGCGGCCGCGATCACCGACACACTCGCGGATCGACAGCTCATGGAGTTGATGCGGGCGCGCTGCCTCGTTGCGGCTCGCGCGCTCAACTGGGAATGCGAATCCGCCCGGCTCTTGGCGGCGTACACGGCGACGATCGGCATGGGGGCAACGGGAACGTCGAGCGCCTCAGTCGATTGACTCAACCTCGACTTCGGGGTCGTCCGCTTCCGGCCCGTTCGCGTCCGTTGCACTTGAAACTAGGCCCTTCACGATCACCCGCCAGTATCGGGTGACATTGGGGTAGAAGCGGTGGATCGCCACGGCCCGACGGGCATTCGATTCCAGCAGGCCGACAAGCGCGCGGAGGCCGATCGCATACGCAAGGAGCAGTTCCCAGTCCACGGGTCCTTGAGACCTTGACCAGGCGATGAAGAGCGTCACGCCGCCGAGCAGGAACGCTGTCGCGACATTGGCTCCCACGCCGCCGTCCTCGATCACGCGCAGCTGCACTCCACGCTCCTTGATCGAGCCAAGCACCGACGCCGGCAGCTGGCCCGTAAAGGCCATCGGATCGCGGAGTCGCTCCTTCACGACATCAAGCCACGCACTGCGCATGAGGGCCGACGTTCGCTCCAACTCTTCGGTGCTCAGGGCCGCCAAGACGTTGACGCGGAACTGCCAGAGCAGGCCAATCGATCCGACCACGCCCGCCGCAAGTGTCAGCCACGGCTCCATCCATAGCAGCGCCCCCAACAGGAGCATCAGGTTGATGCCGCTGGAGAGTCCGCGCACGGCCTGCCAGACGACCCTTCCACAAGCGATCGAATCGGTGCTCCCGACCAAGGCCGCGCGCGTCACGCCTCGCTCCTCCGATCCGAGTCGACCGCCTCCCACTGCCTCAAGCACGCCACGCATCCAGTCTCTGGTGCAGGCTGCGGAAGCGTCGATCGCCCAGCGGCGGGACAGATAAGCCAACCCGCTTCCTGCAAGGAAGAGAGCGGCGATGCCGCCCGAGATCAACGCGGCCGTGGGCAGCTCCGTCGGCACCCACTGTTCACCAAAGATCCGAATGCCGTCACCCGACTGCAGCCGCCTGATGAACCAGAGCACCCCTCCGAGGGCGGCCACCCGGACTGAGAATCCGGCGAGCTCTGCGACCACTGAGAGCGTGATTCGAACCCATTCGACTCGAAAGGCGGAAGCCCCAAACCACCACCACGTACCGGCGTACTGAGACGCTGACCGAGGCGATGGACGAGCCTGCTCCACTTCGTGATCCTACGAAGGGTGCGACGGGCTCCCGGGTACAATGTCCGTCCCGTGAGTGACGAGCCTGCCGCGATTGCCCCCCTCGCAGGGGACCTGGATGTGGGGGCCCAGTCGCAGGCTCAAGGCCTGAATCCCGGGAGGCGGATCGGTGACGTCGTCGTGAGCACGACCCTCGGACTCATGCTCTCCCCCCTTGCCCTCCTGCTTGGTGTACTCATCTGGTCCACCTCCAAGGGGCCCGCCATCTACTGGTCGACGCGCGTGGGCCGTGGCGGCAATCCATTCCGGATGCCGAAGTTTCGGACGATGCACGTCGGCACGCCCGAACTGCCCACTGATCGGATGCTGCTACCGGATGTGCACACCACCCCCGTGGGCCGAATCCTCCGCAAGCTCTCACTGGACGAGTTGCCGCAGCTCTGGTCGGTGCTCATCGGCGACATGAGCCTCGTCGGGCCACGCCCGGCCTTGCCAACCCAAACGACGCTCAATGCCTCCCGTCAGGCGCATGGAATCCATTCACTGCGCCCTGGCATCACTGGCTGGGCGCAAGTGAACGGTCGCGACGACATCGCGGAATCAAGAAAGATCGAGCTGGACGCCGAGTACCTGGAGCGCCATTCCTTCTTGATGGACATGCACATCTTGTGGCTGACGGTCTGGCGAGTGGTGCGATCCCAGGGCGTGAAACACTAGAGACTTGGGGGCGGGGCTGACGAGCTGTCCATTGAGCCATGGGGTGTCCATCCGCTACGATTGGCGCGCTTCCATGGAGGTCCAACTCATGTCCATCTGCCGAATCGCGCCCGCTGCCTTGTGTCGCGCCCTTGCCGCGTTCCCGCTTGCCGTTGCCATCGCGTTGGCCCTGAGCCAACCCTCCGTGGTCATGGCCGGATGCGCGGCTCCGTTCCAGGACACCGACGCCGCGGGCGGTTCCGGCCCGGCGTCCCCTGAATCTGCTGCCTCCGGCATTGGCGGAACGGTGCCGACCTCCACGACGACGGGTGAGGCCCGCGAATCGGACTTCGGCTACGACTACTTCTCCGGCGGCGTCGGGGGCGTGGTGGACGGCCCCATCGACGATGACTACCTGCTCAGCCCTCGCGACGAGGTCGTTGTCACGATCTGGGGCGACCTCAACGAGACGATGAACCTGGTGGTCGGTGAACAGGGATTCATCGAACTCCCCGACGACAGCGGCCGCATCCAGGCGAACGGGGTCAGGCTCCGCGACCTCCGCCCCCTCCTCATGGAAGCCCTCTCGCAGATTCGCGGCGGGTACATCAACGCCACCGATCCGGCCAAGAGCACCGCGTTTGTCGACATTCGCCTCGGGAAGATTCGACCGATGCTGGTGCACGTGGTTGGCGAAGTCAACCGCCCGGGTGCCTATTCAGTGAGCGCCGCCGTCGCCAACGTCATCAATCTCCTCAACAACGCCGGTGGCGTGCGGCCGACTGGGTCACTGCGAGACATTCGGATCAAGCGCGCCGACGGGTCCTTGGACTCGATCGACCTCTACGGTTTCTTCCTGCGGGGCGACCTGGACCAGCGCTCCATTCGCCTCCAGCCTGGCGACTACCTGATCGTGCCAATCAAGACGCGGACGGCCACGGTGAGCGGCGAGGTTCGGCGCCCGATGCGTTATGAGCTCCTCGCCGACGAAGGCCTCAAGGAGTTGGTGGAGCTGGCCGGAGGCTTCAAGCCAACGGCGTCAATGCAACAGGCCCAACTGCGGCGAAACGTGGTCGATCAGGGCGAGATCTACCTGGACCTGGACCTTACGGACCTCTACGCGAGGCGCGATGCCAACCTCCCCATCCAGGACCTGGACGAATTGATCGTGCACGAGAACGTGCAGGTGCGCAAGAACGTCGTCACGATCGCAGGCGAGGGGGTCAAGCGCGCAGGGACCTACGAGTTCACCCCCAGCATGCGCGTCGCTGACCTGATCGAGAAGGCCGGCGGGCTTCGAGAGCACGCCTACCTCAAGCGAGCGGACATCGTGCGCACGGACGACGATTTCCGGAAGCGCCTGCTGAGCTTCCCCCTCGATGGACTCTTCGCCAAGCAACCGGACGGCACATTTGCGCTTGCAGACGACGTCGAGCTCAACGTGCCGCTGCGGGAAATGGACCAAGTCCACATCCAGTCCACCTGGGGCATGGGCGGCAAGGACAAGTCAATCACGCTGGCGGGCCACGTCAAGGAGCCCGGCCCAGTCGTCTTGGCCGATGGGATGACACTTGAAGACGTGATCTTCATGCACGGCGGTTTCCAGGACGCCGACTTCGCGAGGCGGACCCACATGGACACCGCACACATCACGCGGCGGTCATTGCGAGGCGTCGGCACGGAACTGATTACCTTCGATCTCGGTGCCCTGTTGCGAGGAAATGCCGACGCTGACCTTGCGCTCGTGGACGGCGACGTCATTCAGGTGTACGCGGACGCCGACCTCCGCACGCCGCAGTTCGTGGAAGTGACTGGGTTGGTCGATTCCCCAGGCCGGTATCCATTTGCTGACAACATGACCATCGCGGACCTCCTCGTGCTGGCGGGTGGGCTGGCGCCGGACGCCACACATCCCGAGGTGCTCGTGACAAACACCATGTCGGCGGCCGGGACCGACGCAACTGAGGCCGATTCCCGAGTGGTCGCGCTGACGGTGACGGCAACAGGGCTGGCGACGGCTGAAGGAGACCCTGCGGCGATGTCCCTGTCGCCCGCTGATCGTGTCACAGTTCGGCACGTGGCGGGATTTGAGCCGATGGGGGCAGCACGCATCAGTGGTGAAGTGGCACACGAAGGGAGTTACGCCATTTCCAACAAGGGTCAACGGCTGTCCGACCTCGTCAAGGCCGCGGGCGGGCTCCGCCCGCTGGGATACCCTGAGGGTGCCACGCTCCGGCGGCGGAGTGGTGCCGTGGCGCTGGATGAGTCGGGGGCGCATGCGATGGTGGAGGTGACCATTGACCTCGCGGCTGCGCTTGCTTCGCCGGGTGGCCCGGCAGACCTGGAAACACTCGATGGCGATCAGCTTTTCGTCCCGCGAAGTTCGGGCATGGTCACCATCGCCGGGGCCGTCGGCAAGCCGCTGGTGGTGCAGCACATGGCTGGAACGAAACTCTCCAACTACCTTGATCGATGTGGTGGCCTCCTTCCCAAGGCCGACCGGGCCCGGATCCTCGTGACCGCCCCCAACAATGCGACAACCCTTGTGGGTTCCGGTGATCCGGTCCTCCTCGCAGGTTCCACAGTTGTCGTGCCGCTGCAGCGGGAATCGGAACGGCTACTCACGGTCGAGGTGAAGGGGGCCGTGAATCGGCCCGCGCTGGTCCAGCACATGGAGGACGCCCGATTGGGGTACTACCTCGGGTTGTGCGGCGGTTTCTCCACGAGTGCCGATCCCGAGCGAGTCGTCGTCTTGCTTCCGGATGGCTCGATGCTCTCCGGCGCGGGCGCGAAGGGCTTCAATCCGGAGATTCCAGCAGGAGCCATCATCGTGGTGACCGCTCGCCCTGTCGCGCCGGAGGCGAAGTGAGCACGCACCCAATCGAACCCGTCGAACCCGTGGAGGCGGTGCATTCGACGACCGCCGACGAAGAGGTTGGCGTACGCCCCTTTGCGTTGCTCACGACCCTCGTCAGAGGTCGGTGGACGATCGTGGGGGTGGCGTCGGCCATGACGGTCGGCAGCATCGTCTACGCCCTCCTCCTTTCGCCCGTCTACACGGCGACGACCAGGTTCCTCCCCTCGCGCAGCAACGCGATTGCAGGACGGATGGCCGACTTCGCGGGTGCCGGCATTGCCGAACTCTCTGGTGGCGAGAGCGCCTCAAGCGACTACTACGTGGACCTTCTCAAGAGTCCGGCATTCTTGGGTGCCGTGGTGCAGGCGCCCCTCGTGGCTGGTGGCCAAGAAACCACGCTTGTGCAGCACTACGGAGTCCAAGGCGGCTCTGAGTTTGAACGAGTCCAGCGAGCCGTCGAAGTCCTGCAGGCTTCCATGAAGGTGTCTGTCGCGAAGGCGGTTGGAGGGGCATCCAGCGCGCGCGTGGTCACCGTCGACGTATCAGCCGACCAGCCCCAGCTCGCCGCGGACATTGGGCAGCGGCTCTTGGACGCGATAAAGCTCTACAACTCGGAGGTCCGTGGCGGGAAGGCCAGCCAAAACAGGACCTTCATCGATGCGCAGCTCGTTGACTCCGGGAGGACCCTTCAGATCGCCACCGATGCCTTCGCGGACTTCACGGGGCGCAATCGGAAAATCGTCACTCCAGACTTGACGGCCGAGGCCCAGAAACTGGAGCGCGCGGTTCGCCTGCAAGAACAGGTCGTGGAGACCCTCATGAAGCAGCTCGAACTGGCCAAGATCGAGGAGCAGGAGAACCAGCCCTCGATCGAAGTGATCCAGCCGCCACAGCCGCCGCTCCAGCGCAGCGCTCCGGCACGCACTCGCATCGTCCTGGGTGGCGGCTTCCTCGGCCTCCTTCTTGGTGGGTTTCTTGTGCTGGCCCGATCCTGGTTTGCACGCCTCCAGGCCAACGACCCGGACGCCGCTGAGTTCAAGTCGGCACTGGGGGAGGTTCGCGACGAGCTCTTCCGCCCGTTCCGCCGAGGGTAGATTCGCGCCCGGTTCGCGCGTTTCCACCCTGCCGTGACGCTGCACTCATTCACCGATTCCGCGTCTGCGTCCCCTCGCCCCCCGCTCGGCGCGGTGTTGCGCGATGCTGTCGAGATCCTGAACACGCCCTTCCGGCACCTGCAGGACGCACTGCGATTCCCGAGGAGTGAAGCGCGGGCCGCGCGACGGCTTGCTGCGCAGCTTCGCGACGGCCTCGCACCGGTCATCGTGTACTCCGCCACCAAGACCGCGTCCACGGCGGTCGCCGCGGCGATCGAGCGCACGCCCGGGCTGTCCGTCACGAAGGTCCACTTCCTCCAGCCTGAGCACTTTTGGCCTGGTCCCCTCTCCAGCATGGTCGCTCCAGATGGCCTGCTCCGCCACCGCGCCATCGAGCAGCGGACGGGGCGCCGACTGCTCCTGCTGCTGCCGCCCGGGGCCGATCGACCGTTCCACACCGTGTCGGTCTTTCGCGACCCGATCGCGTTCAACCTCTCCAACTACACCTACTTTGGCCGCGCCTACTGGATGCGCACGTTCTGGCGGCGGGCACCGTGGATGTCCACGGACAGGCTGTTGAATCACTTTCTCGACACGTTTGCGCATGAATCCGCCAGCCTTTGGTGGACCCATGAGTTCAAGGCAACGACCGGCATTGACCCTCTCGCCGAGGGATTTGATGCCCAGCGCGGCTGGCACAGGTACCGTCGCGGTCGCTTCGATTGCCTGGTGCTGCGCGCGGATCTGAGCGATGAACTGAAGCGCGAGGCCGTCGAAGGCTTCTTGGGGGTTCCACTGGTGCCGCTCCAGCGCGAAAACCAGAACGAATCGCAGGCGGCGCCGGGGGTGTACGAGCGGCTGAAGTCGGCCATCCGCTCGCGGCCGGACTATGTGGAACGGATGATGGCGCTTCCCGCGTCGCGCGTTTTCTTCACGTCTGCGCAGCGGGCCGCGCTCACCGATCGCTGGCTTGCCTGCCCGAAGTGAGTACCGCCCAGAGGTTGGCTGGGTCGTGTTCCCGCGCCAGCGTCCCGGCGGCGACGCGTGCGGCGGCGGCGATGGTCTCCCAACGGGCCACCGCTTGCGAAACGGCCTCAGCCAAGGCGGCAGCCGTCCATTCTTCCATTACCACGCCCGCGCCAAAGCGCTCCACGACTCGCGCCGCCCAAGTCCCGGCCGTCGCGACCACCGGGGCGCCATGCAGCAGCGCGTCCAGTGCCACTCCGCTCACGTTGTCGGCAAAGACCATCGGGTCATAGGGGGCCAGCACGATCGCGCCACTGAATCGTTGTGCATACCCGGCACGATCTGGCGCGGAGGCATCCAGCGTCAGCCATGGGAACTGCCGCTGCGCAAGCCGACCGAGCAATTCCGCCTCAAGGCGACCCTGCCGCCCCGAGCGCTTGCCGGTGGCCTGCACCAGCACCGGAAGCGGCGCACCCGACTGGCGTGACCAGGTCTCGCAGGCCCCAGCCAGCTCGCGAAGCCCCTTGTTCATTCGCGCCGCCCCGGCCATCAAGAGGTGTCGCGGCCCGGTGGCCGGGAATGAATGCGCAGGCGCGATGGCCGGATAGGGGACTTCGGCCACGCGTGACCAGCCAGTGCGCCGAAGGAAGGCGGCCGTCACCGGAGTGGGGCACACCGCGAGGCACTCTCGCCGGACGGCGGGCGACGCCAGTGCGGCCATCCGCTTCAGGAGCGACGACTCCCTCCAGTGAAAGTACAGACGAACGTGCTCAAGCGTGCCGCCTCGAGCCCGTGCCAGCTGCAGCATCACCGCATGCTTGGCCTGGGCCGTCAGAATCAAGAACGGCGCATTGGGATCGCGAACACACTCACGCACCACGCTCCATTCCCCTCGCGGCGCGGACTCCCGGAGGATGAGGTGAGGCAACCTTGGATCTGTCAGGCTCTCGGCACCGACTCCAGCATCCACTTCGATCCGCCCCTCGTCCGGCGCCACGCGCGAGGCCAGCGCACGCACGAACTCGCCGTAATGCCCCGCATGCCCGGTCAGATTGGGCTCGACGATGCGGAGCGTGGCGAGGGAAGGCATCGGCGGCTTGCGAATCAGCTCGGCTCCAGCACGGCGTACATGTTGTCGCTTGTGGGAAGGCGATCGACGAGCCGTTGGCGTGCAACGCGATACCCCGCCTCGCGCGCCAGTCGCGCCAGCGTCGAGGGCGTGAAATAGTTCACATGGTCTGGGTAACGGAACCCGCACCACCGGCCGCCGCGCAGCCGTCGGTTGAGGCACGCAAAGTTGGGAACCTTGAGGACCACCGCGCCGTCGGGGCGAAGCGCCGCACGCAGCGTGCGGAGCAGTTCCAGCGGATTGGCCTCGTGCTCGAGGAACGAAGACATCAGCACCAGGTGAAACGATCCTGCAGGCAACCCTGCGGCGCCGCCGATCGCACTGTCGCAGATCACGCGGCCGCCGAGCTCGCGCATGCGCTCGTCGCCTTCCTTGGCCAGTTGGCGGGACACCTCAATGCCGATGGGGACACAGTGGCGTTCACCCCGGGCGAGCGTGGCGTAGGTGCTGGCCAGGAGCTTGCACTCCGCGCATCCGAGATCCACGATCTGCAGCTGTTCACGTCGAGGCCAGGCTCGGTGTTGGACGACCTCCAGCGCCAAGTCGGCCATCTTGTTCCTGGAGCGGAAGATCGCCAGGCGGGCGCGCTTGTAGGCATTGGAGACGCGTGCCAGCACCGGCTCGTCCCGGATTCGCCGTTCGCGTTCCGCGATGCGCGTCTGCTCCCAGGCAAACTGTTCCTCCAGTTGCTGGTAGGCCGGCGGGTCGGGCAGGAACACCAGTCCGGTTTCCGTGCACCGGACCAATGACCACTTGCCGCGCGCGTACGGAGTTGGCACCGTCTCCGTGTGTCGACCAAGGATGGGGCACATGTGGGGCAAGTCGCATGATGATAAGTGGGGTGCCAAGCCCTACGATGGCGTCATGAGGAACCACAGTCCTTCAGTCTTGCTCGCCACTCTCCTCTTCGGATCAACGCTGGTTGCGGGCCATGTCGGCTCCGCCCTCGCGGCCGACGACTTCCCCGCGACCGCGAAGCGCGCCAACTACAAGTGGGGTGAGTCGTTGGAGAAGGCCTACCTGGACGAGGCTCGCGCGAAGACGCTGGAGGCACTCAAGCGGCTCAAGATCACGCTGCCAAGGGACTTTCTGGCGTGGGTCGACGGAGACGACATCGTCCGCACCACCGTCTACGGCTGCCGCAACAATCCGGTCCCAGTGATCCTGGCGCTGCGGTCGCTGGAGATCGACCTCGGCCAGGACACCGTCCGCAAGGACTACACGCAGTTGGCGCTGGCCTTTGCGATCCAGGATTCCTACGCGCCGCGCTCCCGCAACGCGATGGGCTGGAACGATGGCGATTCGCAGGCAAAGGGGGATGAGGCCTCGGCGCTTCCCGATGTCTCGGCGCGCCCCCCGCTCTCGCTCACGATTCCCGGCGATCCACGCGTTCCGCTTGACACCAAGGACCCAAGCCGACCCCGCACGGTGAACGACCTCGTCATCAACTTCTTGGAAGACCACGCGCCCATTCAAGCCGAAGCGATGACCAAGGAGCTGCCGCCGCTGGAGTACGACGACAAGGGGGTCGCCAAGCCTCGCGGCAAGGCGAAGGCGGTGAAGAAGACAGTGGAACGTGCGCTGGTTGCCGCCGATGTGATCGCCTCCTCCGCGCTCCAGGGCGAGTTCAACCAATACATGCGCTCGAATGGCCACCCGGAGGTCCAGGTCAACTGTGGCGACAAGGTCGTGAGCTGGTTCTCCAATGACGGCGTGGGTGACAAGGCGATGCAGGATGGCATCACCAAGGCCTACAACCTCTTCCACGACGCCTACCGGGCCACGGGCCGCATGCCCGCGGAGCGCGATGGCGCACCGTCTGCCTCGGAATCGATGGCGTGGTTCATCCGCAACGACAGGCAGCCAGGCACGGCGGCAGAACGAGGCGTTCGCGGCGAGGATCGATTCCCCCTCAACGCCCCGTGGCCCGTGCTCATGATGCTGGCGTCCGATGACCAGCCGCTTCGCGAGCGCGAGGAGATCTGGGCCAAATTTGCCGGCGATGGCGAGATGCGCACCTACGGCGAGTACACCGGCGGGATCGCGCAGCAAGGCATCATGCAGGCGGCGCGGCGACTGAGCCCCTTCGCCTTCAGCAATGGCTCGATCCAGATGATGTGGAAGGACGGCGGCGTCTGCGGCACGATGGGGAACATCGGCGCGCGCACCTATCGAACCTGTGGTGTCCCCAGCTCCACCGCCGGCCAGCCCGGCCACTGCGCGCTCGTTCGGATGGCCGTGGACCCCAAGACCGGCGATTTCAAGTGCGTTGGTGGCCAGTACGCCACCGGGGGCGACGAGGTCACCAATGTCCACGCCGGCTGGAACTACGACGACCACGGCGGCCGCCGCAACATGGTGTTCCACCAGAGCGTGGCCAACGGTGTCAACCATGATCTGGAGTCGTACTTGGATGGCTTGGTGCTGGCGCGAGCCATCAACACGCTTTCTCCCGAGGATCGAGCCGCTCACGCCAGGGAGTTTGCCTCGGCGGCGATCGCGGAGAATCCATTCGCTGCCGCGGGCTTTGAGGCGGCGATCAAGGCTTCGTCCGATCCCACCGAACTCGTCGCGATCCTGGATGCATTCGCGACGGCATTCCCCAAGGCCGTGGGCCCTGAGCGTGCCAGCAAGGAGTTTGCGCTGTACGGAAGCACGATGCGGGACCTTGTGCATGCACGCATCGCGGAATTGCCCATGGCCACCGGCGCTGGCAGCCAAGAGAAGGCCAGCGTGCTGCTGGATGAACTTGAGAGGCAAGGCTGCACCAATGCCAACCTGCTGGCCGCTTGCTGGCGCGCGATCGACGGAGAGGGAGCCTTCTCTGCGGGTTGTTGTGCGAAGGCGAAGGCCTACCTGGCGAGTTCCGACCGCACCAAGAGCAAGGTCGCCTCAGCAGCCTTCGTCAAGCAAGTGAACGCCTGGGCCAAGAGCCTCAATGGCAAGGCCGCCAAGCGCAAGTGGGCCGAAGCGATGCTTGAAGTCTTCAAGGGCAACGAGATGCTCACGATCAAGAAGAAGACCTCGGTGGATCCTGTGGTTGCCGCGCTGTGCAAGGTCGCGGGAGTCGAGGTGCCGAAGGCCGGGTGAGAAGCGCGGGGTGAGCCGTACGGGCAAGACCACCCCTCGGCCCTGTGGGCCAGATCAGTCTCTCACAACGGGTGCACCTCTTCAGCGCACCCCTGTCAGCGTGATGCGACGCGATTCGCGTCATCGTGAGACGCGAGAACCATGATGCGACGCACAACTGGGTCCATGAGTCGCAAACAGAGAGCCCCCGGGGTGAGAGACGCGGTCATACTCAGCGCTCGCCCAGGCTTGCGGCCAGCTGGAAGTCGCCGTTGATCCAAAGAGCGACCGTTGTGTGTGTTTTGGGCGTCATTTGCCGCGCCGAAAGTGATTTGCGGTTGAATTACGCGAATTGCGGTCGAGTAGTCGACGTTTTGGTGTGGATGGATGATTTTGTAAGGCTTTTAAGGATTTGATAGGTATTATTGTGAGCCATGCCGCTGGAACGATCCTGCCGTGCTGCCGGGTTCGCCGCCTTGATCGACCAGTTCGGGATCCAATCCCTCGCTCCCTGGCACCGTTCGTCGGTGTGCGATGGTGCGTCCAAGCGGATTGAGCGTTCCGCGAGCGGGATCGTCGAAACCTACCCCGCGCAGTATTGGCCCGGTGATGATTCCTGCGATCACCTTGAGTTCGCGCTCAAGTACGACGGCACCGACCTCGCGCTCCTCTCGAAGATCCTTCCTGCGATCGGCGCCGAGTCGATCAAGCGCTGGGTGCAGGCAACGCCGCATGGCAAGTACACGCGACGGATCTGGTATCTCTTCGAACTGCTCACCGGACAGCGCCTACCGCTCGCCGACCTGAAGGCGGGCAACTATGTCGATCTCCTGGAGCACGACGAGTACTTTGTGCTCGACACGCCGACGCAGGTGCGCCGCCAGCGGATCAACGACAACCTGCTGGGCAACGGCGACTTCTGCCCGGCCGTCCGCAAGACCGCTGCGATCACGGCTTTCATCGGACGCGACCTGTCCGCGCGGAGTCGGGAGATCATGTCGCGCCATCCGCCGGAACTCCTCAAGCGCGCGATGGGCTACCTGTACACGAAAGAGACGAAGTCGTCCTTCGAGATCGAGCACATCAATCCGGACACCTCGCGGACCGAGCGCTTCGTGGGGCTGCTCCAGGTGGCCGCGCACGACGACCTTTGCGAGAAGCAGCGGCTCGTCGAGGCACAGAACCGGATCGTCGATCCGCGATACCGCGAGACGGGCTACCGCACCGACCAGAACTATGTGGGCGAGACGGTGCATTTCGGGAACGAGCGAATCCACTATGTGTGCCCGGGGCCCGAACTCGTCGGCAGCCTGATGTCGGGCGTCATCGCCTCGCACCGCCGCATGGAATCGGCCAACATCCATCCCGTGCTGCATGCATCGCTCGTCGGCTACGGTTTGGTGTTTGTGCATCCCTTCGGTGATGGCAACGGCCGACTACACCGGTTGCTCATCCACAACATCCTCGCACGCCGCGGCTTCGTGCCGTCCGGCATGGTCTTTCCCGTGTCCGCGGTGATGCGCAAGCGGCCCGCGGAGTACGACGCATCGCTGGAAGCGCTGTCGAGTCCGATCGTTCGGTTGGCCGACTACTCGCTCGATGACGCGGGCCGCATGACGGTTCGCAATGGCGATGTTCTTGGTCCGCTCTACCGATTTCCCGACATGACCACGCAGGTCGAGGCGCTCTTTGCGTTCATCGAGCAGACGGTCGAGACGGAACTGGTGTTGGAGTTGTCGTTCCTGGCGAGTTACGACCGGACGAAACGGGCGATGCAGGAAGTCGTTGATCTTCCCGACCGAGACCTCGACCTGTTCATTCGCCTCTGCCTGCAGAACCACGGACGGCTGTCGAGGGCCAAGCGCGATTTGCTCTTTGGGGCCCTACGGGATGACGAGGTCGCGCAGCTCGAGCGGTGCATTGCAGGCGGGTACGGGGCAATGGGTTCTGGTGAACCGAGCGAAGGATGACCGAATGGCGCGGCGCACCGCAGCTGAGGTCATTCCGACGGCCGCCAGCAGGAATCAACCCCCCGCCCACAGCCGCACCACCGACACGCTCCCCGTGAACGCTTCCTGCTCGTTGGTCACGATGTCGTCGGCGAAGAGCGTGATGACGCCATCAGACGGCGGAATCGCGAGCCCGAGAGGGTCGGCCTGCACCCACTGGAGGTCTCCATTGATCCAAAGCGCGACCGTCGCCGTCTCGGCGTCGCGCGCGTAACGAATGTGCGTCGGGATGCCGGGGATGATCCGTGCTTCGGACACCGCCGAGAATGGCGGCAGGATCTGGAACGCTCCACCAAGCGCGTCACGGTAGAGGCCGCGGTCTTCCTGGAGGTCGAAGAGATCGACCAGCTTGCCAAAGGGGAAGAGTGCAGACGAGACCGTGAGCTCGAACTCGATCGCAAAGTCCGTGAGGTCAAGTCCATCAACCGGGACCTGCAGTCCCTGGTTGCCGCCGAAGACATAGGAGCCGCGGGCGAGCGAGCCACCGAGTGGAATCGCATCCACGCCGCTGCCAGTGGTGTCGGCGTAGGACTTGTCCAGCGAGTAGTCGCGGACGAGCGTCCGGGCATCGTCGATCAGGCAGTCCGGGAGGGTGTCGATCGGCGGCGGAAGAGGCCCCCACTGCGCCAGCATCATGGCCAGGTCCTGCGCATCGCCGATGCCGTCGAGGTTGGCGTCCCAAAAGGTCATGCCGCCCCACTCCGTGAGCAACCCTTGGAGGTCTTCCACATCGATGATCCCGTCCAGGTTGCCATCCGCTGTGGAGGTCGGCTGCGACGCGAGGAGCGTGATGAGTTCCGACCGCAGGAGCTGGAACTCGACCGCCGCCTCCGGGGGCAGCGTGTCTGCGATCGGATCCCAGACCAACGGGTCGCCATCGTCGCCTTCGATGCCTGGGACGAGCGGCGGCACCGGCTCCAGCAACTTGTACAGGCGCGCGGTGCAATCGTTGGGTGCCAGGCACGCCGGGAAGACTTGCACGACCAGTTTCCATTGCCCGTGGCGCACGGCATGTTGCCGCAGCGTTGGAGGGGATACGGGCGTGGAACCGTCCGGGCACTCCCCCGCCATCGATGGCGGCAAGTAGCAGTAGGTGATGCCGCCGCACTCCACCGTCGACGCGGCGGTGTCCGTCGTCACCAAGTCGCAATAGTCCTGCACCGGGAAGGGCGCCGCGTCGGTCCCGCCCATCCAGCAACCGCCGTTGGCCTCGCACAGCGACTGGCTGGTGAACAGTCCATCCACCTCGGTCTGCCCAAGAAGGCACGGGCCGACCTGGCCGGGCGCAAATCGACCCTGTTCGTACATCGCGAAGTTGAACTCGCGAATGGCGCCCTGCGATGGGTCGGTGAGGTACGGCATCATCGGGACGCAGTCAATCTTCCTCGTTGGCGATGCAACCGTGGTCCAGTCAACACCCGCCGCGTCGCAGAGGAGCCCGAAGAGGTCCACGACGCACACCGCCTCGTCCACGGCGCGGCCAGGTTGCGCCACCATCGGGCCCGCCACGATGCAAGGCGAACGCACGCCCGTCTCGTAGACCGTTTGCTTGGCTCGGGTGGGATCAAAGGGCGGCAACACGTCGTATCCCAGCGTCCCGTTGTCGTTGAAGAGCACAATCATCGTGTTGGCGGCGGTGAGGTCGCCAAGTTCGAATCCGTCCATCCCCCAGGTGCCCAGCCCGAGATCGACCAGCATGTTCCCGATGGAGCGATCCACGGACTCGCACATCAACTTGTACTGGAGGCGGTACTCCACCCCCGTGAGCGCGCAACTCGCGTTGCTCGCCGCAGGACCGGTGAGCGACGGCGGCGGCGGCTGGATCGGCGTGTGGGCCGAGGAGTGCGTGCAAAACGCCACCCACGGCTTCCCGGCTTGGCTGGCCTCGTCCACCCACTCCACGGTCCGGCGGGAGATGAAGCTGGTGAGATACTCTCGCCGCGGGTCATCGAGTTGTCCCGCAGCGGCCGGGGTCGCGATCACGCGAGGCCACACGTAGTAGGCGTTCATGGCGGTGAAGTCGATGGCGGCGCAGTCACCATCGGCGCAGGTCGCGGCGAGGGTGCCAGAAGCGTTGAGCAGCGGCGTGGCCCCCATCGCCATCGCCTCGAGCGGATGCACACCCTCGATGCACGAGCCGTCGGGGAAACAGGCCGCACCCGTCACACCGATGCCGCCAATCGAGCCACAGTCGAATGTGCCTTCGGGCGCCTGTCCTCCAAGCGTGGTGTCGGCGGCCTTCGGGAGATCCCAGTAGCCGTCGTAGAAATCCATGCCCACGGTGGTGATGGGTGCTTCGTAGCCGTACCCGGGAGGAGTGTTCTCGGGGCCGCCACCCATGTGGTACTTGCCCAGCATCGCCGACTGGTATCCCGCTCCGGCCAACAACTCAGGGACGGTGACCTCTGATGGATGGAGCTGCATGATCGGCAGCATCGGATCGACGATCGCGGTCGTGACGCCGGTGCGGAATCCGTGGCGCCCCGTGAGCATCGCGGCGCGAGATGGCGAGCACTCGGGCGTGGCCCAGAAGTTTCGGAAGCTCACGCCGCCTGCGGCCAACTGAGCCAGCACGGGCATGGACGGGGTCTCTGGCGCTGCGTTCCAGCTGAATGGCGGAAACCCCATCTGGTCGATGCCAAGGTCGTCGATGACGATGACCAGGATGTTGGGTGGAGTTGCACCCGCGGTGCCGTCAGCTTGAGGCAAGGGCGACGCCTGCGACGTGCCGATCACGAGCACCCCGGCGACCGCAGCTGCGGACACGCCAATCGCGCCGACTCTGATCCCACGCTTCACGGGAAACTCCATCGACGACATTGTGGCTTCGTTGGAGTCAGATTCCACGCGGGGACGAGAAAATCCATCAGCGAGGGCGTGCGGAGGGATCAATGAACCTGTGTAGGAGTCGCGCGTGGTGTTATCGGACTAGTTCGAGTCGATTTCTCAAACTTCACTCGCCGCGTCCCCGGTGTTGAGGCACAGTGCAATCGTTGAGATGTTGTTTTCAAGTCGCTTGAATCGATCTGCGCCTGCTGCCACTTTCGCCTCCGCCTCTGCTTGGGTCGCCGTGTGCCTCGCGTCGGTCGCGATGCCGGCGGTCGCCGACTGCACAGGCGACGTTGACGGTGATGGCTCCGTGACCGGCGCCGACCTGGCGGCCGTACTTTCCGATTGGGGTGGATCGACCAGCGACATCAGCGGCGATGGCTTGGTGGACGGCGAAGACCTCGCTGCGATCCTGGGAGCCTGGGGTCCGTGCCCTTCCGTGTCGGACCTGCTCTTGGTCACGCCGCTTGATGGTCTGCAAACCATCGCGATGGATGCCGAAGGCAACACGGTGAAGTCGTGGCTTGGTGCGGGCGTGGGCGCAAGCGTCGGCTGGCTCTGGCCCGATGGCTCGCTGGTTCGACCGTCGCAGGTGACCGATGGCTCGTTCAACAGCGGCGGTCGCGGCGGGCGGATCGAGATCTTCGCGCCGGATGGGACGCTCACCAACACGCTGATCCTGGCCACGACCTTGATGCAGCAGCATCACGACGTGCACCCCATGCCCAACGGCAACATCCTGTGCATCACCTGGGAGTGGCACTCGGTTGCAGAGGCGCTCGGTGCCGGCAGGACCACGCTGTCGGCCTCTTCGTTCTGGTCCGAGACCATCCTGGAGATTCGGCCCACCAGCGCGACGACCTGGGAAACCGTGTGGCAGTGGAGACTCTGGGACCACCTGATTCAGGACTCGGATGCCGCGAAGCCCGGATTTGGAGTGGTTGCGGAGCACCCCGAGTTGTGTGACATCAACTTTGGGACCGTTTCTTCGGTTGGCGACTGGATCCACATGAACGCCATCGATTACTCGCCCGAGCGCGATGAGATTCTCGTGAGCAGTCGCTCCCTGGACGAACTGTGGGTCATCGACCACTCCACGAGCACCGCAGAGGCCGCGTCGCACGCCGGCGGCACGCACGGCAAGGGCGGCGACTTCCTCTATCGATGGGGCAACCCGCAGGGGTACGACCGGGGCACGGCGGCACATCGGCAGTTCTTCGTCGTGCACGGCGCGACCTGGATCGACTCTGGACTGCCCGGCGCGGGGAACATCCTGGCGTTCAACAATGGCGACCGCGCCGGCAGCGCCAACGACTGGTCGCAAGTGGTGGAAATCGCGCCGCCTCGGAATGCCGATGGCAGTTATGTGGTGCCGGCCTCGGCGGCGTTTGGGCCAGCGGCACCGTCGTTCACGATTGGGACCGCCGGGGAATTCTTCGGTGGCCCCACCCAGTGCGGCGCGTTCCGAACCCTGGACAACACGACCCTCGTCACGCTGACGCTCACGCGGCAGCTGCTGGAGTTTGATTCGAACGGGAACCAGATGTCCGCGCGCACGCTGACCGGCCAGATCGCCAGGGTGCCGAGGTACCGGCTCATCGATGGCGAGTGGGCTGGGCGGTAGTGAGCGGGTGGCGCGAGTGCACGGGCGCAAATGGTTGTGCTTTGGCGCGGTCCGTCAGGTTTCGACACAAGAGAGGCCGTCGGACGACCCCTTCCGTGTCGAAACCCGCTTCGGCGGCGGCGCCTGTCGTGACCCGGCGCCAGCGCGTCCCGTAGATTCCACCCCCCATGCCGCGCACCAGCCTGCCGATCCTCGACTTCATCGCCGCGAACTACCGCAACTTCAACGCGCGCGCAACTCGCGACGCCACCTTTGCCTACTGGGACCACATCCAGGCGGGCGGCAAGATGTATTGGGCTGTGGCCGGCGCGATGAGTTCCGCGCAGCTGGGGATCACGCTCGCTCCCGCCATTCGCGCGGGGTTGATCCACGGCCTTTCGGTGACGGGCGCCAATCTGGAAGAGTCGCTCTTCCGCTTGGTGGCGCACGATGCCTACAAGGACTTCCCCGACTATCGCTACTTCACCAAGGCCGACGACACGCGCATCCTGAAGGATCGCATGCGCCGCGTGACCGACACCAGCATTCCCGAGGACGAAGCGTTCCGCGCGGTGGAGAAGTTCCTGGTCCCGATGTGGAAGCGCGCCTCAGAGCGAGGCGACCGGCGCTACTGGCACGAGTACTTCTACGAGCTGGTGCAGGCACTCCCCAAGCGCGCGATGGAAGGCAAGCCTTCCGAGTGCTGGCTCCTTGCTGCGGCACAAGCCAACCTCCCGATCGTCGTCCCCGGCCACGAGGACTCGACCTTTGGCAACATCTTCGCATCGCACGTGAAGTTTGGCGATTGCGGCGCGGGCATCGTCAAGAGCGGCATCGAGTACATGGTCAAGCTCTACGACGACTACCGCGCGCTCTCCGCCGGCAAGGGCATCGGCTTCTTCCAGATTGGCGGCGGCATCGCTGGCGACTTCCCGATCTGCGTCGTGCCCAGCATCAAGTACGACCTGGAGCAGAAGGTGAAGCCGTGGGCCTACTTCTGCCAGATTTCCGATTCCACCACCAGTTACGGTTCGTACTCGGGTGCCACGCCCAATGAGAAGATCACCTGGGACAAGCTCACCGAGTCGACGCCGATGTTCGTGGTGGAGTCGGATGCCACGATCGTCGCGCCGATGATCCTCACGGCGCTCTTGGAGGCGAAGGCCAATCCAAGGGCGGCGAACGCGATCATCGCGAAGAGCCGCGCGGAGAGCAAGCGGTCGCTCGCGAAGGTGCGCGGGCTGTAGCCTTGGGCGTGGCCGGCGCACAGGACGATCCGCTTCTCGGTGGCGCGGCGGCGCTGCATGAGGCACTCGCGGCGGCGCTGGGACCGATGCTGGCGAAGGCGCACAGCGCGCGCGACTTTTCTCGTCGACTGAAGCTGGACAAGTCGCTTGGGTGGCAGTTGTGGCGCATCGCCACCACGCCGGACCCGACCGCCGTGCTCCGCGCGTTGCCCGGCCCTCGCGGTTGCGAGTACATGCAGCTGGCGCTCCGGCTTGCGGGGGTTGACGAGCCTCGGTTGCATGCGATCGCCGAGGCGCTGGAGAGATTGGCGACGCTGGCGAATGAGGCGGGAACTCCGCTGCGGAGGCTCCACACGCTGGTGGACCTGGATGGTGCGACCGGGATCGATGACGGCCACGACATTCGCGCACGCGGACTTCGCGCCGAGCACGCGGCGGCCGGCATGGCAGAGCGCCGCGCGCTGCTCATCCGAAAGAATGCATTCAAGGCGCTCTCGGCATTGCGTGGCGTGTCGATGCAACTGAAGGTTGGGGCACTGTTCGTCCTGCCGGGGGCGGGACTCGGTGCGGCCGGGAACGGTCATGTGGGAGGCGGCCATGGGGATGGTGGTGCGGGCCACGGCAGCGACGACATCGACCTTGTTGGCGCACAGCTGCAGTTTGGGATCGCTGTCACCGCAGACACGGGACCGCTCACCATGTACTCCCCGCTGGCCAGCTGGGAAGCCGGCAGCATTCCGTCGCACCTGGTGAAGCCGGACGCAGTTGCCGGGGCCGTGCCGTGGCTTGTGCCCAATTGTTCAGCGCCAGGCGTGGATGCACTGGACATCGTCGTCACCCTTCCCACTGGAAGTTTTGGCAGGAGGAAGGGGCCGGGCGAGGTCACTCCCGAAGAGTTTGAGCGGCACTCTCGGATCCGACCAACGGCCACGCTGAGCATTCGGCGCCCGCCCCGCGGGCCGTTTTGGCTGGCCTTTTCCGAGTCGATCCCCGGGAGCGGCTATGTCTACCGTCGGCAGGCGGATGACTTCGGCCGATTGGGTGTCGCGGTTGGACTTCCGACACGCATGGTGGTGCTGGATGTGTTCGTGCATCGCTCGCTTCCGGCCATCGACGCGACGGCGGCGTATGTGCAGCACTCGACGACCCACCCGATCCTCAATCCAAATGTGGGTGTCTCCCACCAGGAGCAATCGGATGCGCCGCTCACTTGCCCGCGATCGATTTCGCTCCCCCGCGCAGTCGCCGACGCCAACGCGGCCTATCGAGCCTTGGTGCACCATGCACTCACGGAGACCGGGCAGGATCTCCTGCGATTCAAGCACTACCGCGCGGTCGCGCACTATCCGGTGCCGCTGGGGAGCCTGGTAGCCGACTGGCCGTTGCCGGAACGGGCGGCGGAGCCGAGGTCCGGACCCGGTTATCGGTGAGAATGTGCCCCTGAGGGGCACATTCTCACCGATAACCGCCGAGGGACGTGAGGTGGGGAGTTCGACGCGCAGAAGGCCCCCCAGTACGCTCACGCACTCTTCCCGGTCCCATCGGGCTTGGTCTGGAGGACACTGATGGCGCGATTCTTCATTCGAGACCGCGGGGAGCCAGAGCGTGGACCCCTTCACTACGGCGAAGTCCTTCGACTCATCGAAGTCGGTGGAATCACTCGATCGACGGAGCTTCGCGGTGAAGGTCGAAGCAGCTGGCACAAGGCAGGCGATGTCGCCGGACTGGCGGACGCGCTTCAGGCCGCGGAGGCTCGATTGCCGCGCTACGAACCTGTTGAGTCGACGCCGCCGCTCGCCCCACCGAGGCCGCCAGCGGCACCCACTCCGCCGCCGCCATTCCCCGTTGAGGTGACTCCACCGCCAGAGCGTCCCCTGCCTCTTCCCACTGGTCGCATCGATCCAGACGTCGAGTGGTCAGCGCCAGAGGCGCCGATGGCGACCGATTCGACATCGGGCCCCCCTGTCGATGTGAGTCCCCCGCAGCCGCGCCTTCGTGCTGCCAAGCCAGTCCCCGTCGGGCTCGGAGATCGAATCCTGCGCGTGGCCTTCGGGTTCGGCAAGGGATTTTCGGTGTTCGCCGTGCTGGTTGCCATCCTGGCCGTCGTCGGCTCGGTTGGCTTGGGCTTGTACGCCCTCATGCCCAACCCGCTCCCGACTTCGATGGGAGTGACCGACCCCGAGGTGTCGGAGTTCATTGCGGCATGTGAACGGCCGACACCGTCCCAGGGTCGACGAGGTGCCGATCCGGCGGCGGGGTCGGGATCGGGCCGCACCGGGCGCGCGGGTGCGATCGACCCCTTCGATCCATGCCGCGAGTACCGAACGCGATTCACCAAGGTCGTGGCGATCCTGGGACTGGAGCCAGAACGATCGACCGAGGTCATCTGCTCCAACCTCGGCGATGTCCCCAGCCAGTATCAGGAGCAGTTCGTGTCTGGGTTGGAAGGGTTCGCACAGGCGTGGGCCCGCGAGAAGCCTTCGGGCGAGGACTGCGATGCCGCGAGCGCAACCAACTGGTACGTGCGCGAGTTCGATCAACGCATCGAGGCTGAATCGCTTGCGCAACTGGCTCGTGAGCAGGCGGACGCGGTGCGACGAGCACTTCTCCTCCCCGCGGCCGCCGGAGTGGGCGGGTCGCTGCTGTTCATCCTCCTCTTCCTGGCGTTTCCGCTCCTCATCCAGATCGAGCGCAACACGCGAACGGAGTGAGGCCGGCTAGGTCGCTCCGAGCTGCGACGAGAGCCGAGCGAGCGAGCGCTCCAAGGCACTGGCGATCGCGCGCGTGGGCGGAGTGTGTCGGACGCATCGACTCAGGCCATTCCGACGTCGAGCCGCCTCCCACCAGCACCCGACGGTCACGAGCTGGCCAGTTTCGCGGTCGTGCTTGAGGTCGATGCGCCCGATGAGGCGATCGCCCCACAACATCGGCAACACGTAGTACCCGTATTGGCGCTTCGCCGCGGGAACGAAGGCTTCAAATCGATAGTCGAACCCGAAGAGGCGCTCCATGCGTGCGCGCTCTCGGATGACGGGGTCAAAGGGGGCGAGGAGGCGGATCCGGTCGGCGACCGTCTCGCCCGCGAGGGCACGCCAGTTCGGAAGAGCGAAGCCCGCGGCCGGCTTCCCGGATGCTCGCTCAGGCGACACCACCACTCGCACCAACTTCCCGTCGCGCGTCGTCTGCTCCAGCCACGCGCGCGCGTCGGCGATCGAGATCGCGTTGAAGAAGTGCGCGATCTCCGTCGCGGTGCCGATGCCGATGCGGTCAATCGCCTCGCGGCACGCCCACTCGACGAGCTCGTCGTGTGGCGGCCGATCGGCCGCGTGGTGGGCCGGGTGGACACGCTCCGACAGGTCGTACACCTTTTCGAATCGCTCGCGCCGCGAGATGGCCAAGTCGCCACGGCGCCACAGGTGTTCCAGCGCCGCCTTCTCGGGGTGCCACTCCCACCAGCCCCCCTTCTCGCGAGGCTGCGGTGGCTCGAAGTCGCGCGCGCGGAGCGGGCCCTCGCGACCGATCCGAGCGAGCACACGACGGAGCGTGACGTCAGGCTTGCCCTTGAATCGACCCTGCCACCAAGCGTTGCGCTTGACTCGCTCGTCGAAGCGTTCGAATCGATGCTTCCAGTGCGGGTACCAGCGCGTGGGGATGGCGCAGGCGTCGTGCGTCCAGTGCTCGAAGAGGGTGCGCGAGTTCTCCAGGGCGTGGGAGAGATGCCCGTGCCGATAGCCATCCAGACGAGTGCCGAGGATCAGGTGGTGAGCGCGTTCGAGCACATTGATCGAATCGACTTGCACGTATCCGAGGCGGTCGACCAACGCGGCGACAGCGCGCGCGGAACTCTTGGCCGGCGCGTCGGCCAGTCCCTGGAGCCGGAGCAAGACTCGACGCGCCTGCTCGGCGGTGACGGCTTCGGGCGGTCGAACTTGTGCCAGGACTGGTCGGGCAGCCACGGGGCCAGAGCCTAGGTCCCTCCCCGGTTATCGGTGGAAATGTGACCCTGGATGTCACATTTCCACCGATAACCGCGAGCGGACACTTTCAGCCCCCGTTGGACGACGCTCGCTCCAGCCCGACGAACTTGACGCCATCGATGGCGAGCAGCCCCTCGGACAGCGCGCGCATCTGGGTGGCGTCGGCGACTGAGACATCGAACTTCTGCTCGAACGCGTCGCCCAACTTGGCTGTGCCAATGCCCCTGAGTGCCGACCGGACCGCGTGGCGCGAAAGGAGCGCCGCGATTTCGTCATCGACTCGCCGGCCGAGCTCGATCCTCACCGTGAGGAGGCATGTCGTCCCGTGTGCAGTCGATACCGATCCCGCATCCAACATGTGATGGAACAGGTAGGCCGCCACGAACGCAAACGGCATCGCGATCAGAGGCACGACCAAGAACCCTGCGCCCACGGCCAGCCCCACGCCAACGGAGAAGATGACGAAGGCCGTGTCGCGCGTGTCGGACACGATGGTGCGGAATCGCACGATCGACAAGGCGCCAACCACGCTGAAGGCTCGCGCCAGGTTGTCGCCGATGACGATGGTCGTCATGGCGAGCAAGACCGTGAGCAACACGAGCGTTGCCACGAGCGGCGACTTGGCGGCTTGCGGACCTCGAGTCAGTCGATAGATCAGCGCAATCAGCAGGCCAAACGCAAGCGCTGCGCCCATCCGGATCGAGATGTCACCAGCATCGACGTGCGAGTCCGATGAGAATGACTGGTGGATCCAGTCCGTGAATGGGTTGGCGACTGAAAGTGGAGATGCCTGCGCGTCTGATGCGGCTTGAATCATCAGCATGGGCCCCACGATCCCAAGATCGCGGCTAAGTCAGCACCGTCCACCGCACCGCTGCCATCGAGGTCGCCCGTGCCGCCAAGCCCCCAGTTGCTGAGGATGGATGCGAGGTCGGCGCCGTCGACCGAGCCGTTGGCGTCAAGGTCTGCTGGGCAGGGGTTGGCGCTGCATGTCCAGCCCGTGTACACGCCGGGAGAGCCGATGTCGGCACCGGAGGAGACCCACGAGCCGTTGGCATCGCCGGGGGCAGCAAAGAACCAGGCTCCGATGTCGTCGGCGCCCATGTCGGCTGCGCAGGTGACACCGGCCACATTGCGTGTGCGGATGGATCCTGGGAACACCTCGTCACCATACCGCAGGCGTTCGACGAGGTTTCCGCTGCCGTCGAACAGGTTGATCTCGTCATTCCGCCCGATCTCGGCGGTCAGGTTTGGGCCGAGGACCGGCGTCGTGGCCGGGACCGACCATGCTGCACGGAAAATCGCTGGGTCGACATCGGTGACCAGCACCGATGCTCCCGGCGCGAGGACTCCGGCCCCGGCAAGCGGGAAGGCGCCGGGCTGGCCGGACTCGTCGTCGGTGCTCCAACTTGAGATATCGATGGAAGCGTCGGTCAGGTTGGTGAGCTCGAAGAACTCGCCCGTGGCGCCGAAGTACATGAACTCCGTCACTCGAACGCCGGCTTCGCCGAAACCGAAACTGAAGACATTGGGCGCGAGCTCGGAGCGGACAGGCAAGAAGCTGAGGGAGCCGTAGGAATTCGTGGCCTTCGCCATGACATACCACTCCACCTTCTGCCCGGCCGTTGCCGAGACTGGGAGGAGCGCGCCGTACACGCCATCGCCCGACGCGCCGTCACCCGACGCGCCATTGTCCAGCATCGTCACGCGAGAGAACACTCCGGGTGCGGTGCGGTAGAGCCCCGTCACCGCCGAGATGCCGGTGCCGGCGTTTGCCACTTCCGCTCGCAACCACACCGACTCCCCCGGCTGCGGGTGTTCGTCCGAGAGACTCGCGCTGGCGATCGTCGGCCCCACGGCTACCACTTCGGCCTGCCCGAGGAGGTAGGTGCGTCGGCCATCGACAAACTGCTGCAACCCTGGCACCGTTCCACCCGCCGGACCAGAGTACGGCAACGTCACCTGTGAAGTGAAGTTCTGCTGGAAGAGCGTGTACGTGTAGAGCTTCTTGGTGTCGGCCTGCACCGCCGCATCGATCAGGGCGCGCTGCGCCGTGAAGAGCGGGCCCAGGTTTTCCCAGCTCAGCTCGGCCGCGAGTGCATCACGATAGTGCGCGAAGAAGCGCTGCCGCATCTCCGTATTGAGGAAGCAGTGCGAAAAGAGCGGGCGGCTGGTCGACGTAAAGTTCCTCGTCGGCGCCCACGTCGTTTGCGTAAACGACTCATTCGCGTCCGCCTGCAGAATGTGGGTTCTCCCATCCAGCGGGTCGCGATAGGTCACGAAATCGCACCCCTTGTTCATGTACGAGTCATCGTCGGTGAGCAGGTTTTCCAGTGCGGTTGACCAGATCGAGGAATCAAGTGCGAGGATCGCGTCGATCTGCGCAATGTTGGCGGTCGAGCCATTGGTGATGGCGTTGCAGACCGCGATGTGGGCTCCCCAAGGGTTTGCGAGCCCGCCGTCATGCTTGATCTCATAGGCCGTGTACCCGGACTGCGTAGTGCCGTTGTAGACCAGCCCGGGCCCCTGCGGATTGTTGGCGCACTTCACCCGCAGGCCAGTCTCGTCAGCAAAGAAATCATTCAGCATCGTTTGGTCAAACTGCTGGTAGTTGATGTACACACCCCAGTTCTGGCCGTTGAGCGTGACGACTACATGATTGGCGCGCCCGTTGGGGATGTACTTCGCGACGATGTTGTTGTAGATCACCTCGCGGCAGAAGGTCGGGTCGTGGAAGCCGTTGTTGAGGTTGAGCGTGTCGTAGCCAAGCAGGTCTTGCAGCGGATCGACAAAGTCCATCTCCACGCCCAACGACCACTTCTGCGACCCGGCTGGCAGCTGCGTGAACGACGTGTTGCCGCGTGCGCGCACACCGACATTGGGGTAGGTCACCCCGTCCATGGTGAGATCCGCCAGGATGTTGGTCTGCGACTGGTAGTTCTGGACGATCAGCGTCTGCCAGTTCGCGTCATGGAACTGGAGGTTGATCGTGCGAAGGATCGCGGGGTCGTAGAGGTCTTGTGCGCTCGCTCCACTGTTGGCGGCGAGCAGGGCGGCGAGGAGGACGATCGATCGAAGCGTCTGGGTGAGGTTCATGTCTTTCTCCGTTCAGCGGCACTCAAACAACGTCAGGGGTCCCCACCACGACGGTTGAACCGTAGCCGCGAACACCAAAGGGTCAAACCATCCGTTTGGTTTCGGGCAGGATGTTTGCGCGGAACCGTCAGAAGGGGACAGGAGAAAGCGAAATTTTGTTATCGGACTAATGCGCGGATATCTGTCCTCATCGCCGCGACTCACCGCAGTCCCGCAGAAGGCTCCATCGCGCGCAACGATTCGACTGTGGGTGTGAGGTCGGCCAAGAGCCCATCGGCAAGGTCGTAAATCCACCCGTGAACTCGGGTTTCTTTGCTCGCAATCCCCGCCAGCACGGGTGACTCTCGCACATGGACGACTTGCACGGCGACATTGAGTTCGCAGAGGCGGCGCTCACGGGACTGCGGGCACGATTGCGACTCAAGTTCCTCGCGATAAAACTTCGCGATGTCCCTGACATGCCGCACCCAGTGGTCGACAATCCGCCCCTGCGATGGCGCGAGCGCGGCCTTGATTCCACCGCAGCCGTAGTGGCCGCACACGATGACGTCGCGCACCCCAAGAATGTTGACGGCAAAGTCCAGGACGCTGAGGCAGTTCAGGTCGCTGTGCACCACGAGGTTGGCGACATTTCTGTGCACGAAAACCTCGCCGGGGGGGAGGCCCACGATCTGGTTTGCTGGGACTCGACTGTCGGAGCACCCGATCCAAAGGTAGCGCGGGCGCTGCTGATCGACCAGCCTCGAGAAGAAGCCTGGTTGCTCGCGCTCCATCCGCGCGGCCCACGCCTGGTTGTGTTCGAGGAGGTGGCCGAGGCCGGTCATCAGGAGAATGCTAGGAGCAAGGTCCGCTCGTGGTTATCGGTGGAAATGTGACCCTGATGGTCACATTTCCACCGATAACCGAGGGGGGACCCTGGATGTCAGCCGCCGGTTGCGCACTTCTCGGCGATGGTGCGCAGGTGGTGCTCGATCTGCCAGAGGCTGGTGGCCATGCACGTCAGCAACCCCGCAATCACGATGGCCAGGACCATCCGGCAGAGTCGGCACTTCCCGCCGCCCGCGTTGCACGATTCAGATTCGCTCATGTGTCAGTCCTTTCGATGCGTTACTTCAGAAGAAACCGGGAGAGAGGTGCGCCGTTCCGACGGCTCGTGCACTCTCGCCTGCTGCCGCAAGCGCCTGCCGCCGAAGTCGCCCGCAGCCGCAAGCGCCTCCCGCCGCCACGCCGGTGGCGGACCACACTCAGGCTAGTGCCCCTTGTCGGCCACTGCCCCTGCGGTCCTCGAGGAGTAGCGGGAGAAAATATTCGGCGGGAATCCTTGCCGTTGGTTGGCTTAAATGCATAGTGTGCTGGTCCGTGCGGTGAGTGCTGTCGCTGTTTCCACCACAAGCTCAATTCTTCCCATGCCAAGACTCTTCTCCATCGTCGGCCACCGACGACCTCTTGTTCTCGTGCCCGCGCTCTTCTTGCCCGCATCGATCATGCCGCTGGCATCCCTCGCCCTGGCCGCCACCCTTGCCCTCGGCCTGGCGCTGGCGCCGGCGCATCCAGCCCCGGCTGCAACCCCGGCTGGCGCTGACGGAGATCCGACCACCCCAACCAACATCCTCTTCGTCATCTTGGACGATGTCGGCGCCGACCAGCTGACGGTTTCCAATCCCGCCGGTGTTGGGCTGCCGCACACCCCGGCCATCGAGGCGATCGCGTCACAGGGCGTGAACTTCACAAACTGCTGGTCGATGCCTGAGTGCTCGCCCAGCCGAGTCTGTTTCTTCACGGGTCGATTCCCAGGCCGGACCGGCGTGGGTTCGCCGCTCACCCAGTCGACCCTGCCGCAGTCGCAGTGTTCGCCCTACGAGGCGACCACGCCACGCATTCTCAACGACGCCGGGTACGCGACGGCACTCTTTGGCAAGTTCCACTTGGCGCAGAACGAGAACAATCCGTTCGACCTACACGCGCCTGCGTCCGTCGGCTTCACGCACTTCAACGGGACGCTGCTTGGCGGACCACCGTACATCGACGAGACGGTCGCCGGGCAAGTCACGGCCGAAGGCGTGGCGTCGTGCGGATTCCCCGTCGCGGGCAATGCGCCTGCGATTTGCGCGTGCGCCTTCGAAGATGGATCATGCGTGACTGGGGTGGACGCGCTGGAGTGCCTCGCCGCGGGCGGCGTGCCGCTCACCGCTGCGGATGGGTCGCCCATCGCCGAGTGCGATGCGGATGCCGCTGCCCTCATCGACTGGTCCAACTTCAACGGCAACTACGCTTGGCCGCGCACCGTAAACCTGGGTGGCGTGGCCTACCAGGAGACCCCGGCGCGCGTGCACGCGGACACCGACCAGGCCGAGCATGCCATCGCGTTCATCAACGCGCAGCAGTCCGCGGGTTCGCCGTGGATGTGCACGCTCTCATTCACCGGGGATCACGACCCTTGGCAGGCGCCGCCCGCGGAATTGCTCCCGCCTGGCACGCACTGGCCGGCGAAACTCCCCTATGCCTGCGATGTGCAGGATGGCGTGGCGCATGCGGGCCTGCAGCAGCGCACGCTGTCTGACTGGACGATCGAGTCGATGGATACGCAGATTCGCCGCGTGCTGCTGGCGACTGGATTGGCATCGCTTGCCCCTGGGTCCGGCGGCCTGACGATCAACGCCCCCGACACGCTCATCGTGGTCATCGGCGACAACGGCTCCTTCCTCACGACGGTCAAGCTGCCCTTCAATCCCACTCGCGCGAAGGCGACTGCGTACCAGACTGGCGTCAGCGTCCCGCTTGTGATGGCTGGCGGACCAACGATCGCGCCCGGTCGTTCCGTCGACGCGATGGTGAATGTGGTGGACCTCTACGAGTTGTGGGGCGAGGCCGCCGGGGTCGATGTCCACGCCGCCGTACCGGCGGGTCGAGTGCTGGACTGCCACCCGGTGATGCCCTACCTCGTGAACCCTGCGCAAGCCGAGATCCGCGACTTCAACTTCACCGAATACATAGACGGCGAGCTGTCGGAACCGTGCTACCCGTGCTTGATCGCCTCGGGCGGCAGTTCGATCTGCACCGACACGATCCTCACGACCGCGCAGCTGTGCGAAAGCCAGGGTGGCGTGTGGTACGGACCGGGCGGAGCGACCACCGGGCAACCGCAGGACACTTGCTGCGAGCTGTATGCCGCGCTTGGGGATCCAGCTGGGTTCTCGATCGTCTACTCCGCGCAGCAGGCCATCACGGACGGTCGCTGGAAACTCATCGCGAACGCTCCTACCGGATGCTCCGTGCCCGGGCTCAACGAGTACGAGTTCTACGACCTCTCGCAGTGCTTCGCAGCCGCGGCGCTGGGCGGCCGGGGAATCGACAACCCCGACTTCGACCTCCTGACCTCGGGCACCGCGCTGACCCCTGAACAGCAGCTGGCCTACGACACGCTCTTCGCGGCGCTCCAGGCCATCGATGAGAGCATGGCCCCGTGCCTTGGCGACATCACCATGGACGGAGTCGTCGACGCCGCCGACCTCACTGGCTTGCTCTCCTTCTGGGGCGGGCCAAGCGTCGCGGATCTCAACAACGACGCCGTCACCGATGGTGCCGACCTCGCCCTGATGCTGACCAGCTGGGGCGGGTGCCCGGTGCCGTAAGCCGGGAGCCCGTGTCGGCAATCGGCGGTTGGCGGTTGGCGGTTGGCGGTTGGCGGTTGGCGGTTGGAACGGCAACGTCCGGTCCCGGTTATCGGTGAGAATGTGCCCCTGAGGGGCACATTCTCACCGATAACCGGGGGTGGACCTTGGGTTCGCCACCAAGCTGTCCCGCCACGACTCTGCTTCCTGGGGACTCACCCCGCGGGCGATGATGCGTTCAACGCGCGGTCGAGCCCCGGCCGCGTCGCCTCGATCGATCGCGAGGAGCGCCAGGCGTCGGTCAACCGCATCGGTGTGAACCACGCTCCACTCTTCGACCCACTCCAGGTGCCACTGGGCTCGGGCGCACTCAGCGGGTGAGTCGGCCGCCTGCTCAAACGCCTCCATGCCCAGCCACGAGTGTGCTCGAACAGCTGCGGACTGCAGCAACGCCGCGCAGGCCACCACCGCCGCAACCGAGAAGACTCGCCCGGCGTGAGTCATCGCACCGTCGCGCGACATCGTCCAGCCGGCAAACGACACCGCCCGCCGGCCACCGACGCGCATCGTGACGACGGCGGCATACGACAGGATGACGGCCAGGGCCATCGCCAGGAAGAAAGGCACGGCGTCATACAGCCCACGCAAGATGAGCAGGGAACACACACCCACACTGGCAGCAACCAACTCCTCACGCCACGAGAGGTCGTAGGGCACTCCAAATCGCCCCCATTTCCGCCATGACAGGAAGCCCGCAGGCCTGGCTGCGCCGATGTCCAGCTTGGCGTCAGGGCACGCCGCCACGCAGTGGTAGTCGCGCAGGCACGCGGGATTCACGACGCGACCGAAGTCCATCAACTCTTCGTGCACGCGAATGTGCGACGGGCACGCCGCGGTGCACAGGCCGCAGTTTGAGCAGTCGGCTGAAGCGTCGCCATGGCCGCCATTCAACACCTTCAACCGGACGCGAGTCGGGCTGGCTCGATCCGCCAGCGAGAAGATCGCCCCGTACGGGCACACATAGGTGCAGAACGATCTCGTCCCCAAGAGCCATGTGGCCACGCCGGCGCACACGACAAAAGTCGTGATGCTCATCCACGGGCCGGGAAGGTTTCGCGAGAAGTCGGCGGTCACCAGCGAGCCAAAGCCTTCGCTGTCGGCCGTCACGCGAAGGGGCGGTGCGGGTTCATGACCTGCGTCCATCGCGCGCTCGATCTGCGGCCAGAGGAACATCGTCCCCATGGCGAAGAGCGGCAGGAGTTGCGCCAGCCGCAGTCGCACGGGCTTGGGCGTGAATCCGACGCGGCGGAGGAGCCACGCTGCGGAGTCCTGCATCGCGAGTACATGGCAGCCCCAGCCGCAGAAGAACCTGCCAAACACGATCGTCGCGAGCATGGCGGCGGCCAGCAGGATGAACCCGACCGTGACGATCGAGTGCTCAAGTGTGTACTGCGCTTCATTGAGTTCGGCGGGTGCGAGGGTCGTGCCCGCGTACTTCCAATGGAGCCAGTGGACGGCGCCAAGCAGGTAGACGCCCGCCAGCACCCACGGACGCCAGCGCTTCTGTCGTCCGGCGTGCGGGCTGGCGTCACCGGGCGGGCGCGCCTGCATGATGGGTCACCAGCGCGAGAGCAGGAGGGCGAGATCGGCGCCATCAACTGTCCCATCCCCGTTGATGTCGGCACCGAAGTCACCCGCGGCCGGGCCCCACGAGGCGAGGACCGCGGCGAGGTCGCCACCGCCGATGTCGCCACTGCAATCCAGGTCCGCGAACGCCGCCGGCTGGAGGTCCAGTGCCTCGACCACCATCGGGATCGGTGCGCCCTTGTTGGTCTGCTCCCACAGTTCAAACAGGGTCTGGCCCCAGTGGTTGGTGTGGTTGCCCTCGTGCAGCGCCTCGATGTAGTGTCGAGTCACGGTCTGGTAGTTGAGTGTCACCAGCACGCGCGAAGCTCCCTCGGGAATCACGAAGCTCGTGTCGTCCCAGTGCTGCCCGTCGTCATAGACGCACCCCACCGCAGGCGCTCCGGCCGCCTCATACTGCGCATTGTTGAAGCCTCGCGGCGGGATGCGGTTGTCCTTCACGATCGTGTCGGCCAGCGCCATGTGCGTCGTCGTGCCGGCGGGATAGCCCGTGGCTGCGGAGGCCGCCGGACTCAGCCCGACATGCATTTCGTAGATGTCGGTGGTCGATTCGTCCAGGTGCGCCTCGGCCTCGTCGTAGTGGCCAAACTCCTGGACAACGGTCCCGGACGCATCAAGGAACTTGACATTGGCCCAGATCCGACGGCCCTCGATGTGCCCGGTCGGGATCTTGTGGCCCGACTCGTTGATCACGCGGACCGTCAGCGACCCGCATGACTGCGTGAGTTCCACGCGCGCCGCGCGAGTGAGCATGTCCTCCGCCGCCGCGCGACCGGCAAGCAATGCGTCCTGGTTGACGCTTGGGTCCGTCTCGTAGTACTTGCCGATGATCTCCAGCACCCACGCGCTGGCGCCGGCGAAATCGTGCCGCTTGAGGTCGGTGCGCTCAGGGCCCCACAGGCATCCCCGCCCGGTCGCCTGCGGCATGTGGCAGTCTTGGCACGAGCTCACGACGGCCAGGCCATCGCCGCCGAATCGCCCACCCATGTCCACGCCGCCGTTGGCGAAGGCACTCAGCTTCCACTCGGTGTAGGTCCGCTCGAGCGGGAACTGTGAATGCGGGTCCGTGTCGGTGGGTGGCGCGTCGAACTCGTTGTAGGTGTACGAACCATCGGGGAGCTTGGTGGTGCAGACATTGCCCACATCGTGGCACGTGCCGCACATGTCACCGGACGAATGGAAATCGCTCTGCACCGCAGGGTGCGCGGCGTACTGTGGGTTGTAGGGACCGCGACGGAGGCCCGCTGGGTCCAGCACGAACATCGCATTTCCATAGAACTGCGGGATCGATTCCAGTCCGGCCAGCACCGCCGCGTCCGCGACCGGGGCGCCGGGCCGCGAGATCGGGTCCACCATCGAGTGGCAGAAGTGGCAGTTCACGCCGTCGGCGTCGTAGTCGTCCAAGGCCGAGCCATCAGCGGGAATGGCGTGGCCGCTCACGAACGACGCCGGCACATGGCATCGCATGCAGTAGTACCCCGCGTTGGGCACGTCCTGGTTGGCGGTCGTCATCTGCGCGAAGAAGAGCGGATCCCGGCCGGCGTTGGCCATCAGGCTCCCAACCCAGCTGCCGTAGGGATCAACTCCACCGACCGGCGCGGTGGCCGAACTGTGGCAGTACGAGCAATCAGTGCTCATGAAGATCGCGTCCGTCGAGACATCGCCGATCTGCGTGCCCGGAATGTGGAAGTCTTCCAGAGTCGATGGCGGCGCGGTCTGTGCGAATGCGCGAGCGGCGAGAATCGAGGTGGTGGACACGAGCACGATGACCGCGACGGCACTCTTCGTGGCTGCGCGAACTTGACGAACGGCGGTGACTGGTGGCATGGGGCCTCGCGAGACGGGCGCCGGTCGGGGCGCGTGCTATTATCTATATCTGACTCCAAATCTCTCTGATGCAACTTTCCGCCACAAATCGCCTGATTCCGAAAGCCGCCATGCCGGATCGGCCTTGTCCCGAATCGCCGGGCCAGTTGACCGGATCGCACGGTTTGGGCGTTTCGGTCGCACACCGGATGGTGGAACTCTTCCGCGCTTGGGGTGTCCGCCACCTCTTTGGCGTGCCCGGCGACTACTCCTTCCCGCTGCTGGATGCGGTCATCGAAAGCGGGCGGTTGGAGTGGGTCGGAGCCTGCAACGAACTGAATGCGGGCTACATGGCGGATGGCGCCGCACGGGTGACCGGACTCAGTGTGCTTTCCACGACGTGGGGCGTCGGGGAGCTCAGCACCCTCAACGCCATGGCCGGCGCCTACGCGGAGCGGGTGCCCATCGTCCACATCGTTGGGATGCCCTCGTCACCGGCACTGCAATCATCGATGCTCATCCACCACACGATGCGCGAGGGCGACCCCTTGGCCACGTTTCGAATGTCGGCCTCAGCGGCCTGCGATGCCGCCGTCTTGAGCGTGGACAACGCTGCGTCGGAGTCGGCGCGGCTCATCCGTCGAGCCCAGGCGGAGAGCCGGCCGGTGGTCATCGGACTGCCCATGGATGTGGCGCGCACCGTCGTCGCCGATCATGGCTGGGTCGATGAGTCGTTGCGTTCTGCTTCTCCGCCGGGGCACGGCCACATCGACCCACTCAGCACTGACGAAGCCGTAGCCGCCATCGGCGCGAGACTCTCCCAGTCAACGCGCGCGTGCGTCCTGGTCGGCGCATTGGTCGTGCGGCTGGGGCTTCGGCGCCAAGCCCTTCAACTCATCGAACGACTTGACATTCCGTTCGCGACCATGTGGATGGACAAGTCGGCGCTCGACGAGGGCCACCCGCTCTACTGCGGCATGTATCACGGGCGACTTGCCGAGGAGGCCGTGCGCGAGTTTGTCGAGAGTTGCGACACGGTGGTCAACCTCGGTGCGCTCTGGAGCGACGTCAACACCGGGGCCTTCACGGCAGCGGTCACCAGGTCGAAGTGCATCAATGTGGATGCCACGAGCGTACGAGTGGGAAGCGCCCGATTCGACCATGTGCCGATGGCCGTACTGCTGGATCGACTCTGCGCGCTGCCGCCGTGCCCACGGACAGGCGACGCGACGATGCCGCGACCCTCTCGCGCCGCCGACACGACCATGCCGCCCTGCCCCGCCGGCCTGGGTCAACCCCGCGGCACCGGCACAGACCCGATAGAACCCGACGCATTCTTCCCCCGCTGCCAGCAGTTCATCAGGGCCGGCGACCTCTGCGTCGTGGAGACGGGAACAATCTCCATGGGGCTGGCACCGGCACGAATGGCCAACGGTGCGGACTTCGTGAACCAAGCACTCTGGGGCTCGATCGGGTGGGCCACACCAGCGGCGATCGGTGCGGCGATCGACTGCCCCGAGCGCCGCGTCGTGCTCTTCACGGGTGAGGGGGCGCTGCAGTGCACCGCTCAAGAACTTGGCACAGTCTCGCGCGCTGGCCGCTCGGGCGCCAACCTGATCGTCATCGTGGTGAACAACGATGGCTACCTCACCGAGCGGCTCTTGAGCGCCAACACGGAGATGCCTTACAACGATCTCGCGGCCTGGCGATACACCGCGCTGCCCGGCGCGCTGGGGGCTGACGGCTGGTTCACGGCGCGGGCAACCACCTGTGCCGAACTCGACGCCGCGATGGCCGTCGTGAGCACTCGTGGCGGCCCGGCGCTCATCGAGGTCGTCATGCCAGGGCGATCGCTACCGCCCATCGGCCACTCCCTGCGGCGTGCCGTCGAGTCGCTTTATCAAAAGCCGAAGTAGTTCGATTCCGTGCTGGAGAGCGCCCCCCGAGCCTCCCGGGCCGCTGCGCGCCGTTCATCCGCGCAAGGTCCGGTCGTGGTTATCGGTGGGAATGTGCCCCTGAGGGGCACATTCCCACCGATAACCCCGAGCGGACGTTGGGGTACAAATCCGGGGCTCGCTCACAATGCCGCAGCCGATGTTCCCCATTCCCAGCAGCATCGACTCCACCATCCGGAGATGGGTGCCGGGGTCGATCGCGTCGCATGTAGGCGAGACTCTCCGGTTTGCGGTCCAGCTTCGGGCATTGGAATCCCAGGTTCGACACGCCGAGGCGATTCGGAAGCCGGGAGAGACCGGCGGCAGCGCATTCATTCGATCGCTTGGCATCACTGCGGCCGTGAGTGACCATGACCTCAAGCGAGTTCCCCGTTCCGGCCCCCTCCTCTGCGTCGCCAATCACCCGCTGGGCATCATCGACGCTTCCACCGTGTGCGAAGTGCTCTCCCGCGCCCGAGCCGATGTCCGCGTCCTGGCCAATCGAGCGCTGGAGCGATGTTCGCTGGCCAACGACCAGTGCTTCTTTGTCGATCTCGACCCCGGCCACGCGGCCGCAAACGCCTCCGCCATTCGCGCCGCGCTGGAGTGGCTTCGCTCCGGTGGCACCCTCGCTGTCTTCCCCGCAGGCGAGGTCTCGGCACTTCGGGGCTTCCCACCGCGGATCGAAGACGGACCATGGAACCCGATCATCGCGCGCCTGCAACGCAAGACCGATGCGACCGTGATCCCTCTCTGGGTGGGCGGTGCCAACTCCACGCTCTTCCAACTCTCCGGCCTGGTGCATCCATTCCTGCGCACGATGCAGATCCCCAACGAGGCGCTGCGCCGTCGGTCCACTCAAGTTCCCGTGCGCATCGGCACATCCATCTCGCCCCAGCAGTGTGCCGCCGTCGCCGACGACCACGACCTCCTCGCCGCCTGGCGAGGGCGCGTGGAACTTCTCCGGAGCGGGCGGTGGGGCCAAGGCCGGGGTCGGGGCCATGGCCAGCGGGCCGCAAGCAGCCGCGTGCTGGCTTCGATACCGCCAACCACCGATCGCTGGCACGCCGAGCTGGATTCGCAGGCACCGGTGCTGGTGTCGCAGGGCCGATGGTGCATCCACGCCGCGCGCGGCCGCGACATCCCCGAGTCGATGCATGAAGTCGGCCGTCTTCGCGAACTCTCCTTTCGAGCGATCGGCGAGGGCTCCGGCAACGCCATCGACGTGGATCGATTCGACGCCGACTACACGCAGCTCATCTTGGTGGACCAGTCCACGGACGCCATCTGCGGCGGCTACCGGCTGGGCCCCTCTCGCGACCTGCTCGCCCTGGGCGGCCCGGAACGCTTTTACACACGCGAGTGCTATCACTACACGCGCGAGTTCCTGGACGAGCTGGGCGATTCCATCGAGTTGGGCCGTTCATGGATCCGGGTCGAGCGACAGCGTGAGGCACTTCCGCTCCACATGCTCTGGAGAGGCATCGGCGAATACCTGCGAACTCACCCCGAGTACACGACGCTCTTTGGCCCCGTCAGCATTTCCGACGAGTACGCCACGGCCTCCAAGCTGTTGCTCCAACGATTTCTGGAGGAGAATCGCCGCGAGTCCAGGCTCGCGCCGCTCGTGCGCCCGCGCCACCCGCCCTCGCCCTCGCCGCGCGCTGGCACAGGCTGGCGCCGCCGGGCCGACCGGGCAAGCGAGTGGATTGACCGCGTCCTGCCCACGGCACGGACGCTGGAGGAGCTGGACCGGCTCGTGGAGTCGGTGGAGGCCGATGGCCGGCGCATGCCGCCGCTGGTGCGACACTACCTTCGGCTCAACGCACGCTTCCTCGCCGTGAGCGTCGATCCTGACTTCGGCAACTCACTCGACGCCCTGATGGTCGTGGACATCGCCGAGGTCGATCCCCGCATCCGTGCGCGGTACCTGGGCGGCAGCGGGTGAGTTGATGTCTCGCCCACCCCGGCGCTACGCCATCCGCGCCAACTTCACAGCCGTCCCGTAACAGAGCACCTCGGTCGCCGCACCCTGACCGCCGATGTCGGAACCGTCGTAACGGAACCCGATGACGGCGTCTGCGCCCAACTGCGTCGCGTGCTCCACGAGGTGGTTGTACGCATCCTGACGGGCCTGCTCGCACATCTCCGTGTACGCGCCGATGCGCCCGCCGACCCGAATGGCCGAGACTAGAACAGCACCTCGATCCGCAGCGTGCCGATCAAAGCATCCTCCGTCGTCGCAGGACTCCCGCCGCCTGGATTGAAGATGTACTGGATGTCCGGCTGGAGCACGACGCCGTGGCCAAGATCGATCCGATAGAACGCCTCCAGCTGCGTCTCCTGCCCACCCGAGTCGCCGCTGGGTGCGACATACACATTGGGGTTGTCGCTCATCGAGAGCGTGGAGACCATGAAGCCGGCGCTGTCGTTGTCGCGGCCGGGAAGCGGCGCGTGGCAGATCGTGCCCAGGCTCGCGCTGAACGCCGCGGGCGACTGATTTGGGTTGGAGAATCCGAGTTGGCACCACACATCGAATCGCGTGCCGACCTCCTCCGGCGCATGCAAGTCCTGCGTCACCGTGACGTACCCACCCGCAGCATTGTGGACGATGTTGCTGCCGAGATCGGTCTCCGTGAGCGTGTCGCCCGACTGCAGCCACCCGCCAATGGTGGCGTCCCCTCGCCAGCCGTTCACTCGATAGGTCGGCCCGCCCTCGGCGACGAAGTACGGCCCCCAGTCGCCGTCAAACAGCGACCCCGGGCCCCGACTTCCCGTACGAGGTCCGTTCGAGCCGCTCGCCGGATTGAACGCCATGTTCGTGCCGTCGAACACCCCAACTTGCGCCGACCAGCCGCCCGTTTCTGAGGCGGCCAGGTCCTCCGCGCTCTGCCACGACGCCATGACACCCATCGCCGGATTTGGGTAGGTCGGCATGTACCCGAACATGGTGGGCGGCATGGCATCGGCCACCGTGAGGAACGGTCCGGCCACGCGCACCGTCGCAAAGAATCGATTGGCGTCGATCTTCCCGGCTCGTGCGGTCCACCCCGAACCCAGCGCCTGCTCCCACCACAGCTCCGACAGCTGGAAGAGCTGCTCGCCGAGCACCGGGTTGATGACATCCCAGACGCCGTAGTCGCCCACGGCCGATGGGTCGTCACCAAACCAGTCGTAGTACTGAAGGTCCGCAAACACCACGCCGCCCGGCACGAGGTCCAGTGCGCCAAGGTCGGCGGTCACGGTGAGGTCAAGCAGGTAGGCGCCGGACTTGGGGCTCGAGGCGCCACCCGAAGTCGCGCTCAGGTCAAGCGTGGCCAGCAGGTCTACATCGATTGGCGAGGCGACGCGTTCGCCAAGGATCGACACTTCAACCTCTTCACCCCCTTCCGCCACCCCCGGGTGAACCGGCGGTTGCGAGGGATTGGTGCCATCGGACGATGGCAAGGGCTCAGCCTGCGCAAGAACGATCACGCACAGCGCGATGGTTGGGTCGAACATGGCGCGAGTCTAAGTCCACGGCGTGCTCACTCGTGCGCGCGCAGGCACGCACACCCCCGCGCCAATGAAAAGGGCCGGAGAGCGAACGGCTCTCCGGCCCAGGTGTTCAGCGGGACTTTCGCGCCCGATTACTGCGCCGCGACAGCTTCATCGATCGCCTTGCGAAGCGCCTCGGCGCCGCCGAAGCCGACTTCGGTCTTCGTGATCTTGCCATCCTTGCCGATCACGACCAGCGTGGGGATGCCGGTGATGCCGTACTGCTTGGCCAAGTCATCGCCCGACAGCAAAGTCGGGTAGGTGAAGCCTTTGGACTCGATGTACTTCTTCGCGGCGTCTTCCTTCTTCTCCCACACGTTGATGCCGTACACGGCGACGCCCTTGTCCTTGTAGTCGTCGGCGATCTTCTGCATTTCCGGCATCGCCGCCTTGCAGGGCCCGCACCAAGTGGCCCAGAAGTCGAGGAGGACGACCTTGCCCTTGAGCGATGCGAGCGAGACTTCCTCGCCAGCAATCGACTTCAAGGTGAACTCAGGCGCAGCGTCGCCAACCTTGAACTTCAGCTCGGGTTGGCTCATCTCGGCGCCGGCGTCCGGCTCCGCCGCCTTCTTGAAACCCTCCGGCGCGGTGGTGTTGAACATCGCAGACTCAAGCGCCGGGTTCGCCTTGACGGCGGTGTATGTGCTCAGCATCGACATTGCCTCGGTCGGTTGCGAAGAGGCGGTGGTCACGGCCTCGACTCGCCGCGGCAGCGAGTCGCTGTTGGCGAAGGCAATGGTCTCCGTGAAGGTCATGGATTCCGCTTCGTCGCCTTCTCCGAACGATGCCACACGCTCGACCTTGACCACCGTGCACTCGGCGCCGTCCAGCGTCTCCGTCCCAACGGTGGTGGCGGAGGTCAACTTCGGCGCCTCGGGGTCCGACGGATCACTCATCTGGGTTTCCAGCAGCCACTGCGGGAGGCTGGACATGTGCTGTCCGAGGACGAAGATCCACATGTCTCCGTCGCTGGTCTGGAATTCCTTCGTGGCGTTGTCAACCAAGATCGCGTCCTTGCCGTCGTAGGCGCAGCGCCACTCGGGAGTCGCCCCATTGGGGGCCACGAACATCCTGGCGAGTGGGATCTGCTTCCCCGCGACAAACTCCACGGCAAAGGTCACCGGAGCGCCGAATCCTGGCGGAAGCATCTCGGCCGGGACGCCGGTGACCGTCATCGCGGAGTCCAGTTGGAGGGACTTGAGCGAGCGGACAGCGGCGATCCCCTTCTCATAGGTGGCTTTGGCGGCTTCGTCGATCTGCTGGGCCCAGGTTGCCGACGCAACCGCGAGGGCGGTGGTGGAGGTGAGGACAGAAATGATGGCTGGATTGCGCATGGGGGTGGATCTTAGGGCCGCCCGGGTCAAGAAACGAGTCGGGGAATCGTGCCTGAAACAAAGGCAACTGACTTGCTCATGCGGCGATTCACAGTACACTAATGATGTTCCACCAGAGATTTCCTCAGGGAAAGACTGGCCTCCTCCGCCCACGACTCGCTCCGCCACCCGTTTCCGCTCATCCACCACCTCCACAACGCCGCCATGGAACGCAGATCAATCACAACGACCCTCCTTGCCGCCTCGCTGAGCTGCTGGCTCTCGTCACCCGTCCACGCCGGCGAGGTCTTCCTGCTGGGAGCCGTCCCCTACGCCTACGCCTGGTCGGTGAGCGACGACGGACGAATCGTGGCTGGGCAGGACACCGCCAGTTACTGGTACTGGACCCGAGATGAATGGGTGGTCCCGATCTTCGACAGCGTGCCACCCGGCAACGGAGTCGGCGGCCAGCCGCGCATCACGGCCGATGGGTCGAAGATGACCTGCTCGTTCGAGAATCCCGAAACCGGCAAGGTGGAGGCTTCCCTCTACGACCTCGCCTTGGGCGAACACCAGTTCCTCGGCTCTTTCGGCTATGGCTGCGATGCCGAACGCAGCGGCGCCTGGGGCATGTCGCGCGACGGGCAGCATGTGGTTGGGCTCGGCTGGATCATCGGGTGCGACGCGCGCGGCTTCTCGTGGGATGCGTCGACAGGTGAGATGGCCAACCTCGGGACCGTCTTCTTCCTGCAGAGTTCGCGAGCCAATGCGGTGAGCGACGATGGTGGCACGATTTCTGGCTGGAACGACAACTACTCGGGGTACCGGCAAGCCGCGGCGTGGATCAAGAACGCGGAAGGCGCCTTCGTCGAGACCGCGCTCACGGGAACCGGCGGAGTCCCCCTGCGCGAGTCCACCGCGGTGAGTGGCAACGGCCAGTGGGTCTACGGCATCGGCAAGAGCACCCTGGACAACGGCGCGCCATGGCGATGGAGCCAAGCGACGGGTTACCAGGCGATTCCAGGCTCACAATCCTCCAGCGGATCCGTCGGTTATGTCGTTGACGCGAACACCGACGGCTCGCGCGTCCTCTGCTTCTTCGGCATGCTCGGCGGCGGAGGCGGCGCGCTCTGGACGGAAGGCCAGGGCTGGAAGTCGATCGACGACCTCGCGGCCGAGAGCGGCTCGATCGTCCCCGACGGCTGGTCGCTTTCCATGCCACTTGGCATGTCCGAGGACGGCCTGACCATCGTGGGCACGGCGTGGGGGCCGAGCGGTTCATCTCCATTCGTGCTGGACATGCACGAAGGCGTGTGCCAGACGGACCTCGACCAGGACGGCACCGTAGGCGCGTCGGACTTGGCGATCGTGCTCTCCTCGTGGGACATTCTTGGGGGCAGCGGCGACGTGAACTTCGATGGGGTGGTCGACGCTGAAGACCTCGCCGCGGTGCTGGGCACCTGGGGCGACTGCTGAAATCGAAAAGCGGGCTGCACCAGTGAAGTGCAACCCGCTTCGGTTTCGGCCCACGCCGCGCAAGGTCGCGCGACGGTCACGACTCGATCGATGGATCAGCGACCCGCGGCGGCGGTCTTCGTCTGCCGCGTGAGGCTGATCTCCATCATCTTGAACTCCTTGCCCGTCACCGGGTCCGGCATCCACATCTGCTGGGTCTGGTGGTTGGCGTCGGTGCGGGTGGAGACCTCGCGGAAGGTCACGGGGCCCTTCTTCATCGGGCAGGTGTAGGTGTAGGTGATTGTCAAGGTCTTCTTGTCCGACGAGAGCTCGCCCGTGCCGATGGCCATTCCAGTCCCCATGCAGTCCATCCAGACGACCTGGAAGTTGCCGGCGACATTGTCGAAGCCGGTGATGCAACGGCCTTCGAACGGACCCATGCCGGGCATCTCACCCTCGACCTTGCACTCGAAGAACCGGCCGCCGATGATCGGGGCGACCGTGCTGGACGAGTTGCTCACCACGGGATCGGCGCCCGGTGCGGACCACATCGTGCTCGGTCCACTCCACTCGCCGACATCCTCAGCCAGCCACTGGTGCATCTCGCCGGGTTGGGCGGCAGCCATGCAGGCCATCATGTCGGCCTCGGTCATGCCGGGGGGGAGCTGCATGTCCGGCGCCTGGCCCTGCTGAGCGGGAGCAGGGGGAGCCTTGGAGTCCTGGGCAATGACGAACGCGGTGGTGGCAGCGATAGCCACGGCACACGAACCGATGAGAGCGAATTTGTTCATGGAAGTCTCCTTGGAGGGCGAGGGTGGATGTGGGTCGCTGTGAGTCAGTGACCAACAAGTCATTCTAGAAACGAAGTCGTCGCGACACGACGTTGCGGACTTGTCAATCCGGATCTCCTGATGCGATTCGGAGCGCTTCGGCGAGGGACTTCTACCCAACCCAGCGGAACTCGATCGGCGCATCGACCTCCGCCGAAAGACTCTTGTGCACAGGGCAGGTCCAGGCGCAGTTTTCAAGCAACTCGCGCTTGGGGTGGTCCCGCGGGAGCGGAATCGTCAGCACCGTGCGCAACGAAGCAACTCGCCTGGTGCCAGCGGTCGTCATTTCCTTCACCGTCTGTGCCGACGCGCCCTCCAAGGCGATCCCGTGCCTCGTTGCCGCGATCCCCATGATCGTGAGCATGCACGAGCCCAGTGCCGCGGCGACCAGATCGGTCGGCGAAAACGCCTCGCCCTTGCCGTGATTGTCAATGGGCGCATCGGTGATGATCGATTGCCCGCTGGGTCCATGCGTGGCGCGGCAGCGGAGCGATCCCTCGTAGACGGTGGTGACTTCAACCATGCGTTCAGCGTACGGCGGGCGCCGAATGCCGGCTGACCCCTGGAACGATTGCTGCCCCCGTCGCCTTGTCGATCGACCACTGTCCACCCAGCGCCTCCATCCGCGTGCGAAGCAACGCGAGCAGTTCACTCGCGCGGTCCGGCTCCTGCCCCGCGAGGTCGATCGTTTCGCTCAGGTCCAGCCGCAGGTTGTACAGCTCGACGCGAGGACCATCGTGGTACCAGATGAGCTTCCAGTCGCCATCGCGAATGGAGGTGAATGGCTCGATGTCCCGCTCCTTCGACCCCCACTGGTGTGGTTGGTGGACGATGATCGCAGCGGGCCGGTGCACGGTCGTCGATTCGCCTGTGAGCAGCGGCAGCACATTGACGCCATCGCACGGTCCCTCTGCCGGCGCCGCAACGCCCGCCATCGCGAGGAGCGTGGGATAGAGGTCTGTCCCGGTGATGGTCGCAGCCAGCGGCTGTGAGGCGGGCGCGATGCCCGGCCCTGCCGCGATGAACGGCACTCGGGTCCCCCCCTCGCTGGCCGACCCCTTGCCATTGCGCAGCGGCGCGTTGTGCGTGTGGGCGCGCTGGCCATCAGGCGCACGCCCCCTCGCATGCGCACTCAGCCCACCATTGTCGGAGGTGAAGATGATGTAGGTGTTGTCCAGCACGCCCAGGTCTTCGCAGCACCGGACAATCGAGCCCAGCGCGTCGTCGACCGCCGCGACCATCGAGATGTACTTCCGTTCCGGCGGGTCCAGGTCCTTGCCCTCGGAAAGATGGGCGTAGCGATCATCCATCATGATGGGCGCGTGGACGCCGTAGGGGCAAAAGTTGAGCGCGAAGGGCTCCCCGGCGGCGACGGCGCCGGCGATGGCCGCGCAAGACTCGCGGGCGAGCGCGTCGTCCAGCCACACATCGCTCCCGTGATACTTCTCCAGTCCCGGCACATCCCACACGCTCGCTCCCACCTTCGCGGCATCCAGCGGCTCGTTGTTCTGCGCGGCCTGCTTGCCGGCCTCGCTGAAGGCGTGCTGGCCCAGGTACGACGAGGGCGCGCCAGCGGCATGGCCCGCGATGTTGACATCGAACCCCATGTGCAGTGGGTCCGCGCCCGGTGTGTCGCGCGCGCCGAAGTGGGCCTTGCCCGCGTGGATGGTTCGATATCCCGCTGCGCTCAGCAGTGCCGGCCATGTTGTGGGCGACGGCTGCGCGCCCCACCCATTCCAGTCGGGCGCACGCACGCGATCATGCGTGCCGGTGGGCGGGCTGTCCTTTTCCAGCGTCCAGAAAGTGATGTGGGTGCGCGCCGGGCACTGCCCGGTGAGAATCGCCGTGCGGCTGGGCGTGCACACGGGCGCGGCCGCGTGCGCATCGCTTGCCTTCACGCCGCGCGCGGCAAGCGCCTCCACATTGGGCGTGGTGAACCGGAGGTTCACCGGGGTCCGCTCATCGGCGGACAGCATGGGCTCACTCACGTCCTGCTGCCCCATGTCGTCCACCAGGAACAGGATGATGTTGGGGCGAGGTGCCGCCGTGGCCCTCGAGCGCGAGGGCTGGCTGGCACACGATGCGAAGGCGACCAGCGCCACGACCACGCTCCAGCGTGAGGCCTGCATCCCGCGAGTCTAGGGGTCGCTCCTAGACTGGCGGCATGATTGTCGATGCGCTCTCGATGGCACTGGTTGGCGCGATGATTCCCGGCGAGCCCCCGCAGGGGATGGTGCACATTCCCGGCGGAGAGTTTGCGATGGGCAGCATCGACTCGCTCGCGCGACGCGACGAACAGCCCGTCCACCGAGTGCGTGTCGATCCCTTCTGGATGGATGCGACCGAGGTGACCAACGCGCAGTTCGCCGCATTTGTCGCGGCCACGGGATACAAGACTGTTGCGGAGCGGCCTGTCGATTGGACTGCGCTCAGCACGCAGTGCCCGCCGGGCACGCCCAAGCCACCGGACGAGATGCTGGTGCCCGGCTCGCTCGTCTTTTCGCCGACAGAAGGTCCCGTCAACCTCCGCGACTATTCGCAGTGGTGGCGATGGACGCCCGGCGCCTGCTGGAATCACCCGCAGGGACCGGAATCCAACATCGAGGGAAAGGACCAGTACCCGGTCTCGCACATCGCCTACGAAGATGCGGAGACCTACTCGCGCTGGGCGGGCAAGCGATTGCCGCCGGACGCAGAGGGGGAGTTCGCCGCGCGCGGCGGGCTCGCGGGCGCGCGCAATGTGTGGGGCGACCAGCCGGTGGACGCCACTCGCGCCAACACCTGGCAAGGCGATTTCCCCTACCGCAATTCAGGGGAGGATCGATTCGCCCGTGCCGCGCCGGTCAAGTCGTACCCACCCAATGGCTACGGCCTCTACGACATGGCCGGCAATGTGTGGGAGTGGACCAGCGACCTCTATCGACCGGACACCTACGCCACGCGTGTGGCAGACGTTGGCGCCGACGGCGCGACCGGCGTGGCCATCAACCCGCGAGGACCATCAACCGCCCACGATCCCAACACGCCGCTTGCCACCGATGTGCGGACGCATCGCGGCGGATCGTTCTTGTGCAGCGACTCCTACTGCGCCAGCTATCGGCCCAGCGCGAGGATGGCGGCTCCAACGGACACCGCGCTGGAACACCTCGGCTTTCGCTGCGTGAAAGACGTCGAGCCGGCCGCCGCGAGGCCAGCCACGCCATGACCGCCGCTTCGACGCACTTGGCCCGTGGCGACTACCTGCTCGGCGCCGCCGAGATTGAACGCGCGCGCCTGGGCACGCAGCACGACCTGTGGCGTCCGACCGTGCTGTCGGACTGGGACCGCGCCGGATTTGCCGTCGGCATGCACCTGCTGGATGTGGGTGCTGGACCGGGCCATGCGACGAGGGACCTGCTCGAGCGAGTCGGTCCCGGGGGCACGGTGACCGCGGTGGAACGAGCACCAGAATCGATCACCGAACTCCGGGCCCGCTTCGGCAGCGACGCGCGCTGTCGAGTGATCAACCTGGACCTCACCTGCGACGATATTCCGCTGCCTCCAACCGGCATCGGATACGACGGCGCCTGGTGCCGGTGGGTGGCGATGTTCCTCTCGGATGTCGATGGGCTCGTCGGGAGAATCGCCCGATCCCTGAAACCCGGCGGCATCGCCGTCTTCCACGAGTACCTGGAATACCGAACCTACCGGGTGATGCCTGAGGTTCCCGACGTGCGCGAGTTCGTGGAGCACGCCATTGCCGGCCTCGCGCAGTGCGGTGGCGATCCCAACGCGGCGACTCGCGTGCTGGCCGCGCTCGATCGACACGGCCTGGAACTAGTGGCACAGCAAGCGCACCCGGTGACCGCCCGCCCCAACGAAGTGTGGTGGCAGTGGCCGGCCGGATTCATTCGGGTCTTCGTCCCGCGGCAAGTGGAACTGGGGTTGGCCACACCCGAGTGGGCTGAGCGCACGCTCGCGGCCTTGGCGCGCGCCGAACACTCACCCGAGAGCGTGATCGTCGGCCCACTCAACATGGTGCTCATCGCGCGCAAGCGCTGATCGATGACACGCCTGGGGTGTAACCCGATGCCCTCTCGGGAACTCACGTTGATCTAGGGCTCTGACGCGGTGGGATTTTCGAGTTTTTCTCGAAACGGCCACCTCACCAAGGGCCGATCCGGGATCGAGAGGCAGCAGGCAGCAGTTCAGCACGGGCTCCGCCCCAGTTTCCAGCCGAGCCACCCGAGCCACATTGGCTGAAAATGGGATGAGGTCCGATAACCGACCTCCAATGTGGCGCACACTCGATTTTCTGGCTTTCGTCACAACTGATTTGCACGCCGTCCCGCTGCTCTTACCTTTGATAACTCCGGCGTCCACGTGAGTCGCGCGGCGAGTCGTTTGCCCCAGTCCGGACATCATGCAGAGAGCCCGTATGAAAACCCCTGATTCAGGTTCGCGCCGTGCCTCGCTCGCGGCCCTCTTGGCCATTGGCTCCATCGGCGCCATCGGCGCCATTGGCGGCATGAGCCATCGTGCGCTGGGCCAGGTTGATACCGACTGCAATCTCGACGGTGTCAACGATGCACTGCAGTTCGGTCCCAACTACGCCGTGTGGGCACCATCCACACCAAACGACTCGGGCTTGCTTGCCGACCCGTCCGCCTGGTGCCCGAGCACCTTCGACAGCTCCGATCGCCTGATCTTCCAGCACTCCGCCACGGTAGGCGTCGGCGTGGTTGACTTTGACTCATTCTGGGGCGCCGACTCAGTCTGGTTCTATGGCGGCAACTGGAAGCTCCAGGGGGACGATTTGCACTACTTCGACCTCTACGGCAATGACAACCCCGCCGAGGCGCTGCGCATCCAGGACTCACTGACGTGGGACTGCAAGGGCAACATCGGCGGGCCCGCCTTCATCGGGCGATCCGGCATCCCCGGTGCGCTCAGCGTGGTCGGTGGCAGTTTCTATTGCTACTTCGACGTCAACATCGGGACCGAGGCCATTTCCACCGCCACCATCAGCGGCGGCTCCATGAGCGGGCAGGTCATTCGGGTCGGCGCGATCGATTCCAGCACGTCCACCAGCGGGGCGTTGAGCGTGCTGGCTGGCGGCGTCGTCACCACCTTCGACCGCATGGACGTGGCGGACCTGTTGCTGGTCAACGGCCTGGTCAACGGCACCGTGCGGGGGGTCGCGCTGACGCCTCAGGGCGGCGCCGTCCTCACGGGCACCGGCGAGGTGAAGCGGATAGAGACAAACCTCATGCGTGTCGTGCCGGCGCTCGGCCTGGGCGGAGACGGCAAGTTTGACGCCAATCTCCGCGTGAACGGCGCCTTTCTGATGAACGATCCAGACAGCGGGCAGGCTGGCATGCTGGAGATTAGGCCAACTGCCGGCGCGGGCGGCCCGTTGATCGTCCCCTCGGTCAACGCGTCGATCGCCGAGCTCGGTGGCGTGTTGCGAGTGGTCTTCGATGCAGGCGTTCCGACGGAAGTTGATGATGCCCCAATCGTGACGGCGAGCCAGTCGCTGACAGGATCGTTTTCCTGTGTCCAGCCAGTCGGCTTGCCATCCAACCGGACCGTCCGCATTTCAAAGTCGGTCGATGGCTCCGAAGTCCAGATGTCCGTCGTGGCCAGCACTCCGCCACCGGCAGTCGGCATCGGCCAGCCGGTGTCGCTCCAGCGCGTGGCCACGGACGGTCGAACCGCAGACCTGGATGGCGACGGCGACATGGACGTGTTCGTCGCGCTCGAGCAGGACGCCAGTGGGATGTCCGCCGTCCGGCTCCTCAAGACTGAAGCGAGCGGCCAAAGCGTCGCTGGAACCATCACGTTCCCTGGAATGGCTCAGATGGTCACGCCGTTCAAGTTCGTCGGCGACGCGCTCCCCAGCCTGGCCGTGACGCTCGGGGACGCCGACGCGATCGCTTTGCTTCGCAATCTGGGCGATTGGACTTTCTCGGTGACCACCGTGCCGCTGCTTGCGGGCGACAACCCGAGTGGAATTGCCTCGGGCGCCTTCGTCGAAGCCGCGACGGGCCTCCAGTCGGAGCTTGCGGTTGGCTGCCCCGGATCGGCCCGGGTCTACATCCTCGGCGCAGGGACGCAGGGCGCCTACACCGTGATCCGGACCTTCGAGGGGCTTGGTGGCGACATCGTGCGCACGGCGGTCGTCGATGGCACCGGCAAGCAGGACCTCGTCGTGACTGACCGGCTCAGCAGCAAGGTGCGGGCGGTCAGCAACCTGTCCAACCCGCAACAGCAGCCCACCGTTCAGTCGATCGCTCTTCCCTCGCCGCCAGCCGCCCTGTTCATCGCCGACTTCGGCGAGTCGACGCTGTCTCGAAGCTCGGCAATCGTCGCTTTGGAGGGCTCGGATCCCATTCCTGATGATGGAGATCCCCTGATGAACATCGCCATCTTCCGGCCAGGCGTCAACGGACTTCGTGCGCCGGCGCTGCTCTCTGCCGGAAGCGATGCCCGTTCCGTGACTGCGGGCGACGTCGACGGTGACGGGCTCATGGACCTCGGCGTGGTGGCGGCATACGGTGGCGTCGAAGAGGTTCGATTCCTGATGAACACGTCCGATGCCGACGATCCCAGCGGTCCACTCGTGTTCACGGAAGGCCAGGCGATGACCGGGGTCACTCGACCTCGATCCGTATGGATGGCTGATCTCTTCAACAAGGGAATCGCCCAGGTTGTCACCCTCAGCGCCGGCAATCCGCAGGGTTCGTCGCTTGGGCCCGTCTGGGAACAAGGCGTGGGCTCGGCTGGAGGCGGTGGCGGCAGCTGCACCGCCGGTGATGTCGACTGCGATGGCGATGTCGATGGCGGCGACTTGGCTGCGCTCCTTGGATCATGGGGATCGTGCAGCGGATGCGCAGCCGACTTCGACAGCAACGGTTCCGTGGACGGTGGCGACCTGGCCACCGTGCTCGGCAACTGGGGATGATCGCTGAATCCGAATCGGCGCGCCGTCGGCGTCAGGGGCAGTTGCCCCACGCACCAAGAACCGCAGCAAGGTCCTCGCCATCGGTCGTGCCGTCGCCAGTGCCGACCGCCAGCGTGGCCGTGAATACCAGGTCGCCATCGTGGTTGATGTAGTGGTTGAAGGAGTCGGGTGCGGCAAAGACCGTGCCTTCCACCGCCCCGGGGACCGCGTCGCCCATTCGGCACACCAGATCCATGCCGGTGGGACCTGCGCGGAAGATCGCCTTGTTGTTGGTCGTGGTGGAGTCCCCTCCAGCGAGTGTGCTGTAGATCAGCACCTGACCGTTGTTGTTTACCTTCATCGACGACAGGGACATCGAGGAAGACATCGTGCACCCGGCGGTGCCGGGAGCGGCCTGGCCTTCTCGGGCGAGCTGGCTCCAGGAGCCGGGGGCGCCGACCCAGCACATCGTGTCGTCGGCAGCGACCGCGCCACCGCCATTCATGTTTCCGGAGATGAAACACGATCCATTCGGCGCGCCGGTGGTTGAGGAGTTCAGCCCGTTGACGCCCGACGAGAAGTTGAAGACTGCGCCATCCGGGCCGCCACTGAGGACCGCGGAGCCGTCACGGGCACACAGCTGGAACGCTCCGGGTTGGCCGAAGAGGATGACGCGAGCATTCGCGGTCGTGACATCGGCGCCACCAAGCTTGCCGGTGAAGTACATGCTTCCGTCATCGGCGATGGTCGGGTTCCCGAACTGGTTGGGGACCCACACATACTGGGGGAATCATGGCACGCCGGCGTCGGCGGTGCTGGCAACGAAGTCCCATTGCGCACCGGCGCCAGCGAACACGGCGCTGGTCAGTCCGGCAACGAGGGCGGAGGCGAGGACGGTGGTGGAGTTCATCGGTGGTTTCCTTGGATTGGAGGGTGGACAATGACGAAATGGACTCGTCTGGGCACGAACATGGTGACACAAGTTTCGGCTCTCCACAACTTTCCCTGAGGAAAATCGTGGAAAAACTTTCCAGATCGCATTCTCGCGCTAGATTGTTGGTGGCGACAGGAAGCCGCCTCTCCCAATGAATCCCACGACAGATATCAAGTCCGCCGAACTGGATGCCGAAATCGCCATTCATGGTGTTATCGGGCGTCTCCGTGGCTCCCTGATCGCGTTGTTCGCGGATGTTGGTGCTCCTGCTGACAAGCCCCAGGAAGTATCCCGGCGATACGGCCTCAACAAAAACCTCACCTGGAAGGTGGCTCGCATTCTGCGATCGACTGATCCCTACGAGGCCGTGGGCCTCCTCCCTGGGCCGGAAGGGATGGAGTTGCTCCTCAAGGGACTCCAATCGCACACGACCAACGCGGCCGCGATTGACTCTGTCCGAACGGCGTACTCCGCCGCGCGGACCTTGCTCGGCCGCGTCGTCAAGGATCGCGGCGAACTGGAAGTCTTCATCGATGGGATGCGGTCTGACAGCGACCTGGCTCAGGCCCGCCGACTGGCGTTTCGCGGGAACAGCGGTATCTACGGCGTCCAGGTTCGGGTCCGCATCGCAGCCCAGTTCCTCTTCCCCAATACGGAAGACGGAGTGCAGATCGACGCCATCGTCGCGGCAGGCGTGCTTGGAATCCGGCGTCTGCGACCCAACGTGATGTTCCCGCTCTTCACCACCAGCACCGGAGGTTCCGGGTCCCATCCTGATCAACCGATCAGCGGCAAGTTCCCACTCACCGATGATTCATCCGACGGATCGGATCCCTCGTCGTGGCTCTTGGACGAGTTCTCCACGATTTCCGCGGACGAGTTGCAGAAGACCGCCGGCACCCAGTCTGCCCAGCTGGCGCTGGCTACGGGACCAGTCGGCCGAGCAGCCGAGCGCGACCTGGTGTTCGGGAGCCGTTTCCGCCGACTGGCGAAGTTTGTCGCGTCGGAACCGGATGAGCGGATGGAACTCTCCACCGCCATCAGCCTGCCTTCAGAATGCACCCTGGTCGATGTCTTTGTCCACCGCAGCTTCTGTCGGCATCACGATGCAACGGCGGATGTCTACTTGACCCCCAGCGGGCCCCTGCCACCAGCCGGTCCCCGCCGGGACAGCGTTCGGCTCCCCCTCGATCCGAGGGTGGTGAGCATTTCCTGCACTCCGAGTTCGGTAGCGACCACGCACATGAAGGAGTACCCGGCGTTGGTGGCCTTCCTCGCGTCGCGAACCGGATACGCGCCGGAGGAGTTCCGCGGATTCCGCGTCGAGCTTGAGTACCCACCGGTGCCATCCACGCTCTTGGTCGGGTTCCCGCTGCCGCAGCCGTAGCAGCTCGCCCCGTGGCGAGGCGCCGGTCCGATCCCGCAAGGCTGGCCTGCTGCAGGTAACCTCCCCGCCCCAATGGACGAGCTTGCTTCCGGACTGCGCTCCCGCATCGAATCGAAGTCGGCGATCATCGGCATCGTTGGCCTGGGATACGTCGGCCTCCCGCTGGCGCGTGCCGTCCTCGACGCCGGCTACCAGGTCATCGGCTACGACATCGACCAGTCCAAGATCGACGCCATCAAGGCTGGTCGACCCTACATTCATCATCTCGGGCAGGAGTTCTTCGACCGCCTGAAGTCGCAGGGATCGTTCGAGGCAACGACGGATGCCAGTGCGTTGGCTCGCGCCGATGCGATCTTGCTGTGCGTGCCAACTCCGCTGGGTGCGCACAAGGAGCCGGACTTGACCTATGTCCTGGACTCCACGCGGCTGGTGGCCAAGACCCTTCGCAAGGGGCAACTGGTGGTACTGGAGAGCACCACCTATCCCGGCACGACGCGTGACGAGATGGGTCCGATCCTGGACGCCACCGGACTCAAGCGCAACGAGGACTACTTCCTCGCGTACAGCCCCGAGCGCGAGGATCCGGGAAGCGCGGGCCGCAGCGCCGCGGTCATCCCCAAGCTGGTGGGTGGCACCGATCCAGTCAGTGGCCAGATCGCCCTCGAGCTGTATAAGCGGATCGTCGCATCGGCGCACCTGGTCTCCACCGCCGAGGTTGCTGAATCCGCCAAGCTCCTGGAGAACATCTTCCGCTGCGTGAATATCGCGATGGTCAACGAGCTCAAGATGGTCTTTGACCGGATGCACATCGACATCTGGGAAGTCATCGCTGCCGCCAGCACCAAGCCATTCGGCTTCATGCCTTTCTATCCAGGTCCGGGGCTGGGTGGGCACTGCATCCCCATCGACCCCTTCTATCTGACTTGGAAGGCCAAGGAGGTTGGGTTGCCCACTCGCTTCATCGAGCTCTCCGGCGAGATCTACACCCACATGCCGCACTGGGTGGTCGACAAGGTGCAGGCCGCGCTCAACGACCACGGCAAGGCCGTGAAGGGGGCCGACGTCCTGGTGCTGGGAGTGGCCTACAAGAAGAACATCGACGACGGCCGCGAGACTCCCGCCGCCGAAATCATCGAGTTCCTGATCGAGCGCGGCGCCCGAGTCGGCTACCACGACCCGCACATCCCGCGTTTCCCGCGGATGCGCGACCATGACATCGTGCTGCACAGCGAGGCGTTGACCCCCGAGCGGCTCGCTGCGGCCGATGCCGTGGTGATCGTGACCGACCACGACGCCGTGGACTACGCGGCCGTGGTCAAGCACGCGAAAATGGTCGTGGACACCCGAAACGCGGTCCGGGCGGCGGGGGTCACATTGCCGGACCCGTCGGGCGCAGGCCCGCGCGTCGTGGGCGCCTAGTCCACACGCCTCCGGATCACACGGGCCCGACCCCCCCCCACTGCTACACTCCCCCGACTCGGAACCCACCATGCGTACCACCCTGTCCATCGCTCTTCTGGCCGTCTCCTTCGCCGGGATTGGGTGCGAAACCCAACCGACCGCGACGCAACTGAGTGGTGGCAAGCCGCTCCCGACGGACTGGTTCGCCCTCCCCACCACGGACAAGCGCCTCACTGAACTTTCGCCGCCGATTCGGGCTCAACTGGAATCTGTCCGCGCGGAAATGGAGGTTGAGCGGGAGAATCAGCTTGGCTTGGTGAACCCCGAGGGACAGGTCATTTACACCTATTCCCGGGCTCTCGACGCGCGGATCGCCGCCGCGAATGCCGATTGCAGCTCGAACTACATGGCATCGTGGACCGTGGTGTCCAAGAACCTCTCCCCGGAGATGGATGGCCTTCTCCAGACCTGGGACGGCTACAAACTCAACGACTCCAACATCAAGGACCTCGACCGCCGCGGCCTTCGCGATGATTGGGCGCGGATCTGGATGATGGACACCCCCAGCACGCTCAATGCGGCACCCGTTGGGAACCTCACCGGCAATCCCTGACCTCGAGGGTTTGTTACCGGCTCGACCGGACGGAGGACTGCTCTAGGTCCGCTTCTGGACCGCCAGACCGGCGTTCTGCCGGGGTGGTCTTTGCCGGGACAGGTCTGCCGGAACGGGTATGCGGGGCCGGTCTGCCGGACCGCGGTCTTGTGAGATCTTTGCCGACTTTCCGGACTTCGGTTGCTCGGGGCCGATCCGGTGATATCGTTGAGCAGCCATTCAGGGCACGCTGTGCCTTCGAGGGGTTCTGGGAAAGGGCTGAACGACAGGTCTTGGAGGATCGGAAACGGGCGTCGGCTTGGAGAGCCGATGTGTGCGCGGCACGAGCCGTGGCTTCCCCAGTTCCCCCGCCCCAGGAGTCCCTCCATGTCCCCTTCAACGCTGACCCTCACCATCGTCGCGGCATCCGGCGCTGTTCTCGTCGCGCCCACCGCGTTCGCCACCACCGTCTCGCCGATCCTGACGGAAATCCGAATCGACCAGAGCGGTTCGGACAATGATGAGTTCTTCGAGATCTACGGCGATGCCGGAGCTTCACTGAATGGCTGGTCATTGATCACCGTCGGCGACGCCTCGGCCGACTCATTCGGCTACATCGAAAACGTCGTGAACCTGAACGGCCTGTCGTTCGGCTCCAACGGCGTGTTCGTCGGCACCGAGTCAACATTCACGCAGTCAATCGACCCACTCGCCAGCAGCGGCGTGTTTGGCGCGACGGGCCTCAATTTCGAGAACTCCGACAACGTCACGTTCATGCTCGTCTACGAGTTCTCGGGCGCGATCGGCAGCGACATCGACACGAACAACGACCGCATCATGGATGCGTCCTACTGGTCTTCCCTCGGTGACTCGGTCTCGCTGGTCGTGCTCCCCGGCGCAGGTGACGGCTACTACGGCGCCGCCTCGGTCGGCCCCGACGGCACGTTTGTCCCCGGCCACGTCTACCGCGACGGCTACGGCGCCTGGCAGATTGGCGCCTTCGCCTTGGGCACCAACGACACGCCCGGCACCTATGTCCCAATCCCCACCCCGGGCGCCATGGCGCTCCTTGCCGTGGCGGGCCTGGGTCGACGGCGCGCGCGTCGCTGATCCCAGGCGGGTCCGCGGGCAACTTGGATCACCCGCTTGACTGCGGGACTCACGTGAAGTGCGGAGATTGGTGGTGGCTCGCCACCCATCTCCGCATTTCAGTTTCCACATTTGCGATTGGGCAGTTCCAGTCTTCTTGGGGGCGGGCGCGGCTCCCAGTGATCCGAGTCGCCGGCTCGCGGATCACCGGAGTCGACCCATCGGGCATCGGTCTATATTCCCTCCGCCCCGCGGTCGATCGGCATCAAGTTGATGTCGGGACGGCGAGGCAGGCCACGCTCCCGCTGGAGGCAACCGACCGATGGAATCGTTCATGCATGCGCTCGACGCAATCAACGGCGTGCTCTGGCACGATTTCGTGCTGTATGTGGTGCTTGGCGTAGGCGTGCTCTTTACGTTGTGGTCGGGATTCAGTCAGTATCGAGCCTTGACGCACGGGGTGAGCGTGATCCGAGGCAAGTACGACCGCAAGGACGATCCGGGAGCGATCAACCACTTTCAGGCGCTCTCGACGGCGCTTTCCGGAACGGTGGGGCTTGGAAACATCGCGGGCGTGAGCGTGGCGGTGTCGTTGGGCGGACCGGGAGCGATCTTCTGGATGTGGGTGGTGGGCGCCGTGGGAATGGCGCTCAAGCTGACCGAGGTGACGCAATCGATGATGTTCCGGGATGTCTCGGACCCAGAGAACCCACAGGGAGGACCGATGTGGGTCTGCAAGAACGGGCTGGCCAAGATCTCGCCCGCCCTGGCGCCCCTCGGATGGACGCTCGGCGCGATCTTCTGCGTGACGGTCATCATCTCCACCTTCACCGGCGGCAACATGTTCCAGGCTTGGAACGTGGCCAAGATCACCGCGACCTATGTCCCGTCGATGTCGTCGCTGGTGGTGGGCGTCATCCTCACGGTGCTGACGGCCGCCGTCATCATCGGCGGGATCAAGCGCATCGGCTCCGTGACTGGACGCCTCGTGCCATTCATGTGCGGGCTGTACTTCATCGCCGCCGTCGTCATCCTCGCGATGAACGCAGGTGCCATTCCCGCGGTCCTCAAGACCATCGTGCTGTGCGGCCTGCCACCCGCGCTGGGAGGCGAATCGGGCAATCCCGAGGGCGCCTTCCTGGGCGGCACATTCGGATACGCCTTCCTGTGGGGGATGAAGCGCGCACTGTTCTCCAACGAAGCGGGCCAGGGGTCCGCCCCGATCGCGCACTCCGCTGCGAAGACCGACGAACCCGTCCGCGAGGGCGTGGTGGCCGGACTGGAACCCTTCATCGACACGCTGGTGGTGTGCACCGTGACGGCGATGGTCGTGATGGTGTCGGGAGCGTGGAATCGACCCGCCGCGGCGATGTTTGCGACGACGCCGAGCATGGTCCAGGCGCACGGCGACGACGGACAGCCGATCCCGGGCGCGTGGGTGCCAAGCACCTCCGAACTCCCCGCCAAACCTGGTGCGGAAGCCGCGATCTCCAATGTGTGGCGCGACAACGATGGACTCTTCGTGCTGGTGACTGGCGATGTCGATCCCAACACTGGGCGCGACCTGCACCGCGTGATGGGCGAGGTCCACCACGGCGAGGGCGACGGTGACGCCCTACTGATCAAGTGGGAGCCGTACGAGTCCGAAACGGCCCCCGTCGTGGCCGGTCCCGAAATCCATCTTTCGCTCCCCGGCTCCAGCCTCACGGGCTATGCGTTTGACCGAGCGATTCCCGGGATGGGCATGTGGATCGTGACGCTGGCCTCCTGGCTCTTCGCGCTCTCCACGATCATCTCGTGGAGCTACTACGGCGAGCAGGCCACCGTCTTCCTGGCCGGCAACAAGTGGGTCTTCCCCTACAAGTTTGTCTACTGTGCTGCCGTGCTGGTGGCGTGCATCCCAGGGTTCATCAAGACCGATGCGGAACTGGATGCCTTCACCGCGCTGGGCACGGGCGTCATGCTCTGGGCCAACATCCCGATCATGCTCATCTTCGGGCCGATCGCGATGCGCGCGTACAAGGACTACATCCGCAGGCTGGATGCCGGCGAGATGAAGGGCCACGGCTACCCGGAGATCACTGACGTGGCGGGCGGGCGGGACGTCAGGTAGGACTTGGCCTGGACATCGGGCCCTGGGCAGGTGGCTCAGGGCCCGCGGCCCGCGGGATCTGGCGCAGGTGGTTCAGGGCCCGCGGGATCTGGCGCAGGTGGTTCGAGGCCCGCGGGATCTGGCGCAGGCGGTTCAGGGCCCGCGGGATCTGGCGCAGGCGGTTCTAGGCCCGCGGGATCTGGCGCAGGTGGTTCATTTGCCTTTTTGCCTTGACGGGGGAGGAAATGAGTGGAAAATCCCTCACTTTTTCCCCCGTCAAGGCATTTTGGGTCATCGAACCGCATCGTAGAGGGCGCGGACGGCTCGAGCCCAATGCATACCGACGTGTGCCTTGTTCATGGGCGTGCCCAGATCGCGCGTGCGTCTCTATCACCGGCACAAGCACGGAACGCGCCGAGCTCGATCAGCCACCCAACACCCTCCCGCCCCGCCCCAACACCCCTCCCGCCCCGCCGCAGCCGCCCCGCCGCCGCCCCGACGCCGCCCCGACGCCGCCCCGCCGCGACGCGACGCCGCACCCCCACGCGCGGTCACGCACTCTTCTTTGTGAATCGCTCCCGAATGTTTTCGATCACCACGAAGAGCACCGGCACGACCAGCTGGTCCACCAGGGTGGAGCCAAGCATGCCGCCCAGCACGACGGTGCCGATCGACTGGCGGCTGTTGGCGCCGGCGCCGGTGGCGATCGCCAACGGCAGGATGCCGAAGATGAAGGCGAAGCTGGTCATCAGGATCGGGCGCAAGCGGATGTGGCTGGCGTTGACGGCTGCGTCCAGGATCGACTCGCCGGCCTCGCGCCGTGACTTGGCGAACTCCGTGATGAGGATGGCGTTCTTCGCCGCCAGGCCCACCAGCATGACCAGGCCGATCTGCGCGTAGGTGTCCAGCGCACGGTGGCGAAGGTGGAGTGCGATGAGTGCGCCCAGGACGGCGAAGGCCACGGCCAGCAGCACATTGAACGGGAGCGCCCAGCTCTCGTACTGCGCTGCGAGCAGGAGGAACACGGCGACCAGCGCGAGCGTGAAGATGATCGGCGCGTAGCCGGCGGACTCGATCTCCTGCAGCGTGGTCCCGGTCCACTCGTAGCCAATGCCGTCGGGAAGCGTGGCGGCGGCCACCTGTTCCGCCGCGTGGATGGCGTCGCCCGACGAGTACCCGGGTGCCGGCGATCCGTTCACCTGCACCGTGTTGTACGCGTTGTAGTGCATGGCGTTGTTGGTGCCGGCGCCCAGCTCGGCGGTGCAGAACGACGCCAGCGGCACCATCTCCCCTTGCTTGTTGCGGACATACATCATGAGGGCGTCGCGGACGGTGAGTCGCTGGCCGGCCTCGGCCTGCACCATGACGTTGTAGACCTGGCCGAACTCGTTGAAGTTGTTGATGAACGCCTGGCCCAGCGTGTCGCCCAGCAGCGAGAACACGTCGGAGATGCCAACGCCCAGGAGTTCCGCCTTGGTGCGGTCGATCTTGAGGGTCACGACCGGTGCATCGTTGGCAAACGGCGTCATGATCCTGGAGACTTCGGGTCGCTTCTCAAGTTCGCCGATGAAGTCACCGGCCGCGTCCGCGAGCACGCCGAAGCCCTGCCCGTTGATGTCCTCCAGCTGCAGCTGGAATCCCGCGACGGTCCCCAGTCCGGGAATCGGCGGCGGTGCAAACGGGAACGCTTCCGCCTCGGGGATCATCATGAGCTTGGGATACACGCGCTCGATGATCGCCCGGATGTTCTCGGTGACGGGGTCCCGCTCCTCCCACGGCTTCAAGACCACGATCACGAAGGCCGCATCCGTCTGGGGGACAGAGGTCAGCATGTTGAAGCCGTTGATCTGGATGACATTCGCGACGGCGGGGTCTTCCTTCACCAGCGCCATCACCTGGCGGGACACCGCCTGCGTCCGGTCCAGCGACGAGCCCAGCGGCAACTGCGTCCCGACCATGTACCAACCCTGGTCCTCGTTGGGCACGAAGGCGGTCGGTGTCCGCGACAGCAGCAACACGATCGCCACGACGGCGACTGCGAATCCGCCGACGACGTAGTACCAGCGATGGCCAAACCATCGCACCACGGCCGCGTACCAGTGGCCGAAGCGGTCGAACTGCTGGTTGAAGACCACGAACGGGCGCCAGGTCGCATGGTGTGGCTTCTTGAGGAAGATGCCGCAGAGCGCCGGTGAGAGCGAGAGCGAGTTGATCGAGCTCAGCGCGATGGAGAACGCGATCGTGAGCGCGAACTGGTTGTACAGCTGCCCGGTGATGCCTGGCATCATCGCGGCGGGGATGAACACAGCCAGCAGCACCAGGCTGGTGGCGATGATCGGTCCCGCGACCTCGTGCATGGCGCGCTCGGCCGCCGTCTTGGCGTCGGGAGCGCCCAGCTCCATCTGCCGGTAGACGTTCTCGACCACGACGATGGAGTCATCCACCACCAGGACAATCGCCAGCACCAGGCCCAGCAGCGTCAGCGTGTTGATCGAGAACCCGAACGCCTCCATGAAGGCGAAGGTGCCGATGATCGACACCGGGATCGCGATCATCGGGATCAGCGTGGCTCGCCAGTCCTGGAGGAAGATGAAGATGACGAAGAGGACCAGGAGGCCCGCCTCGATGAGCGTCTTGACCAACTCATCCAGCGACGCGGACACGAACTTCGTGGAGTCGTAGATGACCTCGTACTCCACACCGGCGGGGAAGTACTTGCTCAGGCGCTCCATTTCGGACCGCACGGACTCCGCCAGGCTGAGCGCATTGGCGTCAGGCAGCTGGTAGATGCCGATCGTCGCGGTCGCGCCGCCGTTGAGGTTGGACTCGGTGAAGTACTGGTACGACCCCATCTCCACGCGCGCGACATCCTTCAGGCGCACGATGGCCCCGTCGCTCCCGGCACGGATCACGATGTCGCCGAACTCTTCGGCGGTGGTGAGCCGTCCCTTCGTCACCAAGTTGAGCGTGAACACCGGGTCCGCCGCCATGGGCATCGCGCCCACCTGCCCCACGGCGGCCTGCAGGTTCTGGCTGCGCACGGCGTTGGTGATGTCGTCGGTCGACAGGTGCAGCGCCGCCATCTTGGTGGGATCGACCCACACCCGCATGGAGTACTGGAGCAGGCCAAAGACCGTGACCTGGCCCACGCCACTCAGCCGCGTAAGCGGGTTTTCCACCACGATGTTGGCGTAGTTGGTGAGGAAGTCGCTGTCGTACTCGCCGTTTGGCGACACCAGGTTCACCACCAGCACCATGTTGGTCGATTGCTTCGTCACCGTGAGGCCGACGCGCTGGACCGATTCCGGCAGCTGCGGGATCGCCTGCTGCACTCGGTTCATCACGTCGACGGCGGCCATGTCCTCATCGGTGCCGACTTCAAAGGTGACCGTGACCTGGCTCAGGCCGTTGGCGGTGCTCGCCGAGGACATGTAGAGCATGTCTCCCGCGCCGTTGATCTGGAGTTCCAGCGGAAGCGTGACCGTCTCCGCGACCGTTTCCGCGTCGGCACCGTTGTAGGTGGAACTCACCTGCACGGTGGGTGGGACGATCTGCGGGAACTGCGCCACCGGCAGGATCGCCATCGCGATCACGCCGGCGAGGACCGTGATCATCGCGATGACCGACGAGAAGATCGGCCGGTGGATGAAGAACTTCAGCATCGATCAGTTCCCAGCCTTGCCGTGCGAAGTGGACGACCCGGTGGTCGGCGACGCCACCGCCGGCGGCGCCACCGCCGGCGGCGACGACGTTGCCGATGCCGTGCTGGAGTGCGGGTCCGGTCGCGGGGACGCCGCGATACCCGGCTTGTTGACGGTCCCGGCCGGGGCCTCCATCACCTTGCTTCCCTCTCGCAGCTTTTGCATGCCGGCGACCACCACCCTGTCGCCCGCCGCGAGGCCGGAGGCGATGACCGCTTCCCCGGCACTGCGCTGCGGGACCGTCACCCTCACCGAGCTCACGGTGTTGTCGGGCGCGACCTTCCAGACAAAGAGTTCCGTCTCGCGGGCCCAGAGCGCGGCGACGGGGATGAGCACCGCCGAGTTCATGACGCTGAGTTGCACGCTGACTTCGCCCAAGGCCCCCTGCACGAAGACGCCGGCCGGATTGGGGAACTCCGCCCGCATCAGCATGCTGGAGGTGGTCTGCCCCACCTCGTTGTTGGTGAAGACGACGGAGCCCTGGGCGGAGGGTCCGGCCATGCCGTACTGGACCGATGCCGGGAGTGCCCCCGCGGCAAGGAGTGTCTCGTACCGTGGCCATTCGGTCGCGCTGGGGCTGAACTGCGCCCACATCGGCGTGGTCTGCACGACCAGGTTCAGGTCCGTGTTGTAGCCCGGGCCGACCATCGAACCCTCAAACTCCTGGCTCTTCCCCAACTTGCCGTCCATCGGGGACGCGATCGTGCAGTACGACACATTCAGTGCCTGCAGTTCCACCTGCGCTTGTGCGCTCAGCACCTGCGCCGTGGCCTCCTTGGCCTTGGTGACGAGGTTGTCAAAGTCCTGCCTGCTCATCGCGCCGACCTCGACCAGCGGGGCATTGCGCTGGACCTCGCTGTCGGCAAACTGGCTGGCGGCGAGCGCCGAGGCCAAGCTGGCTTCCGCCGAGGCCAGTTGTGCCTTGTACTGCGCCGGGTCGATCCGGTACACCACATCTCCCGCCTTCACCATCGACCCATCAGGAGTTTCCTGCGGCATCAGGTAGCCGGCGACGCGCGCGGTCAACTGCACCGGGCGCGGCGATTGGAAGACTGCCGGATAGGAGTGCACGATCGGCAAGTCCTTCGCGACGGCCACGGCCGTCCGCACCGGCACCTCGGCCAGGACTGGAGGCTTGAAGGGCTCCGGTCCGCAGGAGACCATCGAGAGCGCGAGTGTCATCGAGATGGGGAACGCGAACGCGGGGCCCCCGGTGGTCGGCGTGAGCAACTTCATGATTGTCCCTTGGTGGTCGATGGTTCGGTGGGCACGATCGGAGTGGGGATCGGCTCGGATGCTGCCGTCGGGGGCTTCCAGCCGTCCTCGACGTGGTCAGGCTTTTCCTTGAGGATCGCGGCGGCATCCTCGGACAGGGTGGCCGTCTCCCACCCGCCCCCCAGTGCCTTGTAGAGCGAAACGATGTCCTGCGCCGCCAGGCCCTGTGTCTGTGCGACGGCATCCTCGACGTCAGCCAGCGTGTTCGCGATGGACAGGAGCGTGGTCAGGTCGGTGAGGCCTTGCTCGAACTGGAGCACGGCAAGCGCAAACGCCGCTGCAGCCGAGGTCAATGCGCGCTGCTGCAGTTCCAAGGCTTCTTGGGACTGCCCCACCGACGAGGCCGAGGACTCCACGTCCGCGAGGGCCGTCAAGACCGCATTGCGATAGTTGGCCAGCGCCTCCTCGGATCGAGCCTTGGCCTGCGCCACCTGCGAGTTCACGCGGCCACCCGCAAACACGAGCCAGTTGATCGATGGACCAAACGAGTAGGCCTCGTTGGAGATGTCGCCGAGCCCCTTGACGGTGTTGGACGAAATGTAGAAGTTGCCGCTGAGCGACAACGACGGAAGGTGCAGCGCTTCGGTTGCCGCGATCGTCGCTATCGAGGCGTGGTACTCGCGCTCGCGCGCCTGCACGTCGGCTCGACGCTCCAGCAGCGACGCGGGGATGCCGATGGAGAGCACCCCTGGTCCATCTGGAATCGCCCCAGGTGAGGCCAAGAGGCGCTCCATCATCGGCGCGGTGGTCGTCCCGCACAGCACGGCGAGCGTGGACACGGTCGAGTCATAGGCCGCACGCAACTGCGGCAACTGAGACGCACTCATGTCCAGCTCGGCGCTGGCTTGGTCCAGGCTCATCTGGTCGGCGGTGCCGTGCTGGACCTTGAGGGCGACCAGGTCCACGGTCTGCTGGAGGTTCCCCACCACGGACTCGGCCACCTCGATCCGCGCCTGCAGCGTTCGCGCCTGGATGTAGGTCGATGCAATCTGCGCCCGGATGGAGACCATGAGGCCGCGGAAACTGTCGAGCGTGGCATTGGCACCCTCCGTGGCCGCCACCACCTGGTTCCTGACCTTGCCCCAGATGTCAATCTCCCACGACGACATGCCCACGCCGTAGGCATAGACGTCGTACGGCGAAACGTCCACCCCTTGCGCCGCAACCTGCGTGATGTTCACCTTCTCGCGCGCGTACTTTCCTCCCAGCCCCACACTTGGCCAGAACTCGCTCTCGGTGATGCCTACTCCTGCCCACGCCGCCTTGACATTGGCCAGCGCGGCGGCGAGGGACTGGTTGGCCTGGTCTCCATCACGAATGAGTTCCGTGAGGAGCGGGTCATTGAACTGGGCCCACCACTCGCGCAGTTCTGGATCAGCCGGCGGCGTGGCGACTGCGGACCCGGCGACGAAACCGCCTGGCAGATTCTCGCTTGGGGCGACGTACTTTGGCCCAACATCGCAGGCGGCCAGGGCGAGTGCCACGGCAAGCGCCACGGCAAGCGCCACGGCACGAGTCCCAAGAGGAGTCCCGGGGATCGTTTCAGGGAATGATGTCCGGCGGCGGCTCGAATCCTGGCCCGCGCTCGTGGGATTGCGCATGGGCGGCGAGGCTAGTCGAATGGACTGCGACAGAGTCATGCACCACCTCCACCCGCGAGCGGGACCAGGACTTCAAGCGTCGTGGGACCGGCGGCGCTGGTGCACTCGATCCGGACTCGGCGGACAACGGACTCCTCCGTGTGACTCTTGGCGGAGATATTGAGAGTCACGCGAGCTCCCGCCGGAACGGTGAACGGCGGCAGCCCAAGATCCGTGTTCACCACGGTGCTGACGGTGGGTCTCATTCGGGTGACTTCGACAGGGCCGGGACCGATGTTGCCGAGCACGACAATCGCGTCGCGCACGCGCATGGCGCCGCTCCCCTCCACCCGTTCCGTTCCCAGCTCGACCGACTCGACGCAGAGTGGAACGGCTCGTGCCGGGACGCTGGGGATGGTTGGCCCGCCATTGACCGCGCCACACGACACGAGTGCCGTGGGGGCGCACACGGCGAGGGTGACCGCCGTCGAGAGGAGGCCTGTTTTCATCGGCCAAGCGTAGGCGTCCTCCATTCTGGAGAATCCGGACCTTCTTGTAGGATTCCACACTTGCCGCTCCAGCCGCGCCCAGCGTTCTTGCCCTTCTGCCGGCCCTCGATCACCGAGGAAGACATCGCGGCGGTGACCAGCGTGCTCCGTTCCGGCTGGATCACGACGGGGCCGCAGGTGGCGGCCTTTGAGGACGCCATTCGCGAGCGCACTGGCGCCCCGGAGGCGCTGGTGTTCATTTCGGGTACCGCGGCGATGCACGCCTTGCTGACCGCCCTGGGGATCGGCCCAGGTGATGAGGTCGTGACACCCAGCATGACCTGGGTCAGCACCTCCAACCTGGTGGAGATCCTGGGTGCCAGGAGTGCCTTCGTGGACGTCGACCGGGACACGCTCCTCGCCTCGCCGGATGAGATTTCGCGCTCGATCACCCCTCGGACCAAGGCGATCATCCCCGTCCACTACGCCGGCGCGCCTTGCGACATGGATCCGATCCGTGACGTGGCCAAGTCGCGCGGCATCCACCTCATCGAGGACGCAGCGCATGCGATCGGCACGCAGTACCGCGGCCGGGAGATCGGCGCGGAGGGCACCTGCGTCTTTTCGTTCCATCCGATCAAGAACATCACCTCAGGCGAGGGTGGCGCGATCACCACGCACGACCGTGCGCTCGCCGCCCGCCTCCGGCAGCTTCGGTTCCACGGCCTCGCCGCCGACGCCTTTGAGCGCGGGCAGCAGGGACGAAGCCCGCAGGTGGAAGTGCAGGAACCCGGCTTCAAGTTCAACATGCCCGACATGAACGCGGCGCTGGGAGTGAGCCAGCTCCGGCGCCTTGACGCGCTCACGGAGCGCCGTCGGGACCTCTGCCGCCGGTACACGCGACTGCTGGCCGGGATTCCCGGGGTCGAGCCATTGGGCGAGCCGTCGTGGCCCCACCGCCACGCGCACCACCTCTTCATTGTGCGGGTGCTCCCCGAGGAGGCTGGGCTCGCCCGCGATGAGTTCATGGCTCGACTCAAGGAACTCAACGTCGGCACCGGGCTGCATTTCAAGGCGGCGCATGTCCATCGTTGGTACCGCGAGCACCGGCCTGTTGCCTCCGGCACGCTGCCGAACACCGAGTGGAACTCCGAGCGGATATGCACCATCCCGATGTTCCCCGGCATGACCGAGGCCGACCAGGACTTCGTGGTCGCCGCGATCCGACAGGTCCTGGATGCTGCAGGCCGACCGTCCACCGCACCCCCGACGCCGACACCGTGCGTGGCCCAAGGATCCTGAATGAAGCCGAGCGTTTCCATCGTCATCCCGGTCTACAACGAGATCGACAACCTTCCCGAGCTTGTTCGGCGCGTGGTCGCCGTCGGCCGGTCCCTGGGCCGGCCCTGGGAACTGGTGCTGGTCGATGACGGCAGTCGCGACGGAACGACCGAAGCCCTTGGACAGCTGGCCGGGGCGCACCCGGGCGAAGTCAAGTCGCTCATCCTGAATCGCAACTACGGCCAGCACAATGCGATCCTCTGTGGGTTTTCCTTCGCCCGCGGCGAGATCCTGGTCACGCTGGACGCCGACCTGCAGAACCCGCCCGAGGAGATCCCGCGCCTGGTGGAGGCGATCGATGCCGGCAACGATGTCGTGGGCACCGTCCGCGCCGACCGGCAGGACACGCTCTTCCGCCGGTGGCCCAGCCTCTTCATCAATCACCTCGTGCGCGCCACCACCGGCGTCATGATGCACGACTACGGCTGCATGCTCCGCGCCTACCGTCGCCGCGTGGTGGAGGCCATGCTCTCGTGCCGTGAGCGGAGCACCTTCATTCCCGTGCTCGCCAACATGTTCGCGAAGCGGACGGCGGAGATCGAGGTGCGCCATGCCGAGCGCGCCGCCGGCGAGAGCAAGTACTCGTTCGTCAAGCTCATCAACCTGCAGTTCGACCTCCTGACCTGCATGACGACCACGCCCCTGCGCCTCCTGTCGTACTTCGGCGGATGCATCGCTGCGCTGGCGGTCCTCTTCGGCGCGGCACTCTTGCTGCTGCGATTCGCGTTTGGCGCCCACTGGGCGGGCGACGGGACCTTTACCCTTTTCGCCGTGCTCTTCTTCTTCACCGGTGCGCAGTTCGTGGCGATGGGGCTCCTGGGCGAGTACATCGGCCGCATCCACGCCGACGTCCGCGAACGACCGCGCTACATCGTCGACCACATCGTCGGCGAGACGCTCCCCGACCATCCCGCGACGAATGATCCCTCGGCGCATCGACGCGCCATGATCCCCGCCCCCCACCACGAGGTTTGCCCATGAAAGCCGTAGTCCTTGCCTATCACGACATCGGGGCCGCTGGCCTGAAGGCCACCCTCGAGAGCGGGATCGAGGTCGTCGCCGTCCTCACCCACCGCGACGATCCGGCGGAGGGGCAGTGGTTTGCCAGTGTCGCGCGCGAGGCCGCCGCTGCAGGGATTCCGACCTTCGCGCCGGAAGACCCAAACCACCCGCTGTGGATCGAGCGGATGCGCGCCCTCGGCGCCGAACTCCTGCTCAGCTTCCACTACCGCGCCATGGTCGGTCCGGAGCTCCGTGCCCTGTTCCCCGCCGGTTGCCTGAACCTCCATGCGTCCCTGCTGCCCAAGTACCGCGGTCGCGCACCGATCAACTGGGTGTTGGTCCGCGGCGAGACGGAGACGGGCGTCACCCTCCACCACATGGCTGACGACGCCGATGCCGGGGACATCGTGGCGCAGCGTCGCGTGGCCATCGCCTCCACCGACACGGCGCTCACGCTGACTCGGACCCTGGCGGCCGAGGCGGCCACGCTCCTGCGCGAGACGCTTCCGCTCGTGGTCTCCGGACGCGCCACGCGCACGCCGCAGGTGGCGGCGGAGGCGACGAGCGTCGGCAAGCGACGCCCAGAGGATGGCAAGATCGACTGGTCACAGCCCGCGGAAGCGGTGCGAAACCTCGTTCGTGCGGTGTCCCATCCGTGGCCCGGGGCCTTCACGTTCGTCGCCGACCGGAAGGTCTTCGTGTGGGGAGCCCGGAAAGTCGAGGGGCCCGGCCAGCCAGGTGAGATCCTGGACGTCAACCCACTCGTGATCGCCTGCGGCCAAGGGGCCATCGAAGTGACCGAGGGCCAGGCAGCCGACGGCGTGTGGGCCACGGGCCCTCAACTCGCGGCCGAGCTGAACCTGGTCCCCGGGATGCGACTGGTGCGCCGGACGGCCCCTGCCGCGAAGGCCCGGACGAGCGTGCTGGTGCTGGGCGTCAACGGCTTCATTGGAAGCCACCTCTGCGAACGTCTCCTCGCGGACGGCCAGCATGAGGTGTACGGGCTGGACCTCAAGGGCGACAACCTCGGAACGATCGCCGCGCACCCAGACTTCCACTTCGTCGAGGGCGACATCTCCATCAACCGGGAGTGGATCGAGTACCACGTCCGCAAGTGCGACGTGATCCTCCCGCTCGTCGCGATCGCGACGCCGATGGAGTACGTCCGCAACCCGCTCCGGGTGTTCGAACTGGACTTCGAGGAAAACCTCCGCATCGTCCGCGACTGCTCCAAGTACGGCAAGCGCCTCATCTTCCCGTCAACCAGCGAGGTGTACGGCATGTGCACCGACGAGCACTTTGACGAGGACACGTCCAACCTCATCACCGGCCCCATCAGCCGCCAGCGCTGGATCTACTCCTGCTCCAAGCAGCTCCTGGACCGCGTGATCTGGGCTTACGGCGCGCAGCGCGCCCTCCGGTTCACGTTGTTCCGCCCCTTCAACTGGATCGGCCCGCGACTGGATTCGCTGGACAGTGCGCGCGTCGGCTCCAGCCGGGCGATCACGCAGCTCATCCTCAACCTCGTGGAAGGCACGCCGATCCTCCTGGTCGATGGTGGCGAGCAAAAGCGGTGCTTCACCGACGTGGACGAGGGAGTGGACTGCCTCTATCGACTCATCCGCAACGAAGCGGGTCGATGCGATGGCCAGATCGTCAACATCGGCAATCCCGACAACGAGGCCAGCATTCGGGAGCTTGCCGAGATGCTGGTCGCCGCCTTCGACGCACACCCGCTGCGGTCGCAATTCCCGCCATTTGCCGGCTATCGAGTGATCGAGAGCGGCCGTTACTACGGCAAGGGCTATGAGGACGTGCAGCATCGCCGCCCGAGCATCCGCAACGCGCGCCGCACGGTCGGCTGGGTGCCGTCCATCACCACACGCGAGTCGGTGACCCGCACGCTCGACTGGTTCCTGGCGCAGTACGCGCAGGCGCATGGGTTGGCCATGCCAGCCTCCGTGTGCTGACCGGCCCACGTCTCCTGGCAACGCCACACGATGCCCATCGGCCTTCGCATCGACGTCGACACCTGGCGCGGAACCCGCGACGGCGTGCCGACGCTCCTGCGGACGCTGGAACGGCACGGTGTGCGCGGCACGTGGTACTTCACGGTGGGCCCCGACAACATGGGGCGGCATGTGCGACGACTGCTGCGACCCACGTTTGCCCTCAAGATGCTGCGCTCGCGCGCGGCCAGCCTCTATGGGTGGGAAATCCTGCTCCGCGGGACGCTCTGGCCGGGCCCGCGCATTGGCGAAGGACTGGCCGACACGATCCGGCTGCCGATCCAGGCCGGCCACGAGTTTGGCGTCCACGCCTGGGATCACCATCGATGGCAGGTGCAGGCGGGCACCAATGACGACTCGCTGCTTGGTGACATGGATCGAGCGACGGAATGCCTCGCTGACCTCGCCGGCGCCGCGCCAACCAGCACCGCCAGCCCGGGGTGGCGATGCACGGAGGCCTTGCTGCGCGGCAAGTGTGCTCGACCGTTTGCCTTCCACTCCGACACGCGAGGGCCGGCGCGGCCGCTCCGGATCCGCGTGGACGACGGCGGCGGCTCCGTGCTGCTGCAGCCGCCGCAGGTCCCGGTGGACTTGCCCACCTACGACGAGTCGGTCGGTCGCCATGGCTGCACCGACTCCAACTTCAACGATCGAATGCTGACTCTCGTGGGCGATGGCCGGCCACACGTCCTCACGATCCACGCCGAGAGCGAGGGGGGAAGGAAGGCGGCCCTCTTTGATGCTTTCCTGCAGCGCGCACTCGCCGAGGGCCACTCGTTCGTGCCGCTGGGCGAGTACCTGGCTGAGGTGGGTTGCGAACGCGAAGGCCAACTCGGGAGCGGTATCGTCGAAGGACGCGAGGACTGGCTCGCCGTCACCCAATGAAGATCACGCTTCCCCGCGCCACGGCCATCTTGATCGCGACGTGGCTCGTTGTCGTCGTGCTTCCCTTGGGCGCGAAGCCCCTCGTCGCGCCCGATGAGACCCGTTATGCGCTGATCGGCTGGGAAATGTCCCAGACGACCGATTGGTTCGCGCTCCGGATGAACGGGTTCCGGTACTACGAAAAGCCGCCGCTCGCCTATTGGATGATCGCGGGGAGCTTCCGCCTCTTCGGCGAGACGCCGTTTGCGCTCCGGCTGCCCTCCGCATTGGCGGCGCTTGGGTGGTCGATGGTTGGACTACTCCTCGCCTGGCGGTGGCGTCGTGACGGCGCGCTGGCCTGCGTCGCCGGACTTGCCTCGCTCACGATGTTGGCTCCCATCGTGATCGCGACCACCGCCGTCCTCGACGGGCCCTTCAGCGCCTTCGTGGCCGGGACCATTTTGGCTGCCGGCCTGGCCGCCCGGTCGATCCGGCCGCTGGACCGAGTCGGTTGGGCGATGGTCGCCGGGGTCCTGTCGGGGCTGTCATTGCTCTCCAAGGGATTCGTCGGCCTGGCCCTGCCGGCGATGGTCATCCTCCCGTGGCTCGTGTCGCGACGGGAGTGGCGATCGACGCTGCTTGCGCTCCCTGCACTGGTGGGCCTGGCGATCGCCGTCCTGCCACCCGCCCTGAAGTTGCACGAAGCCGAGCCAGCGTTTTGGCACCAGTTCTTCTGGGTTGAGCATGTGCGACGGTTCACTTCGCCCGACGGCAACCAGCACGCCGAGCCGTGGTGGTACTACCTCGCACTGCTCCCGATACTCACCTTTCCTTGGGTGCTCAATGCCCCCGCCGCACTCCGCGCATGCACCGCCCGCTGGCGCAGCGATGCGTGGATGCAGCTGGTGGTCGCCTGGATCGTGATCCCATTCGCGTTCTTCAGCATGGCGGGCGGCAAGCTCCCTACATACGTCTTGCCGTGCTTTCCCGCGATCGGTGCGCTCTTTGCCGTGGGCATGGGGGATGCGTTGCTGCCAGCCCGGGTGCGAGGGAGTCGGCCGGTGCGCTCCGTCGGCCCAGCCGTGCTGCTGCTCCTGGGGGCGTTCGTCGGCGTCGAAATGCTGACCGGGTTTGCCGGATGGCCGGCCGGGCGCATCTGGACCGAGGCACCACTGCCCAAGGCTGCGATGGTTGTCGCAACTTTCATGGCGTGGGCCGCGATCGACTGGATGGCTTCTTCAACTGCCCAGCGGGATCGCAGGCTCCTTCTCCGTGCGCTTGGGGCCGCCCCCCTCGCCTTGGCGGTCGGCTGCCTGATTCCCTCCGCCCTGCTCAGTCAGTCCAAGACGCCCATGCCTTGGCTTGCGCCCCACCGCGCGATGCTCGCCAAAGCCACGTCCATCGGCTCGGACGCCAACTGGGCCCACGCGGTCGGGCTGGCCGCTCGGCGGGTCGATGCAGCAATCCTGGGCGGTCCCAGCGAGTTTGACAACGAGCTTGGCGATCCACGTGAGTCCGCGAGGCTTATCGATCCGGAGGAGTTTGGGACTTGGCTCGCCGTCGCGCGCGGCCGCGGCGACGTCGCCATCGTGGTCGATCCGGAGCGCCAGGCACCGCTGCAACGCGCGATTCTCGTCCACGAGGCACGTGGCGTGGTCGTGGCGAACGAGCCACGCCTTCGCATCGTGCATTGGGAATCACTCAGTCCTCGAAACGGCGACCGCGACTAGCCGCGCGCCGCGTTCAGCGCGCCGTGTTCACCCAGGCTTCTTGTCGGTGGTCCCGCCAGCGGGCGCGGCGTCATCGCCATCGGCGGGCTTGTCGTCCCCAGCGTCGTCCGCGGGCTTCTTGGCGGGCTTCTTCTTGGCACCCTTCGCGGCCTTTTCAACGGCGCTCTCGAATCCCTTGTCCTGGGGGTGGCCGATGAAGGTGACCTTTCCCTTGCCGTCGACCACGAAGGCGCACGGGATGCCCTGCATCTGCGCGGCCTGCATCCATTCCTTGCTCATCGAGCCATCGTTGTCCATGGCCACGCGGTAGGTCATGTTCTCGCCCCTGGACTCGACGAAGGACTTGACCTTTGCGGCCTTGGCCTCGGGGGTCTCTTCGCGCTGCGATCCGGCGACGCCGATGAAGACGACTTCTGGGTGTTCCTTCTGCAGTTGGTTGAGGTGCGGGACGCTGGCGACGCATGGCGGGCACCAGGTCGCCCAGAACTCGATCACATATGGAGTCCCGGCCTGAAACTCCTTGACCTCCTCCCCTTGGACAAAGGACTCCAGACTGAGCGCGGGCGCCTTGCTGCCGACCTTCAAGCCAGCGAGTGGCGCGGCGGCGAGCGCGATGGCGGCGAGCGAGGAAACCCCGATGACAGCGAGCGTGCCTGTGTTCATGGCGGTCATGCTAGGGCGCGGGGAGCAGCCGCACGGGCGAGCCTTCCTGAAAAGCCCAAAAGAAAAAGGCCGCCCCAGGTCGGGGCGGCCTTCAGGGCCCTGAAGCCGGAACTGGGGTCAGATCGTCCAGTTTCCAAGCAGGATCGAGAGGTCCGCGCCGTCGGTGAGGCCGTCACCATTGACGTCTCCGTCAGCGGTACCCCACGCGCTCAACATGGCGGCGAGGTCGGCACCATCCACGATGCCGTTGCCGTCCAGGTCACCAGGGACGGCGACCGTGCAGGATGGACTGTCAGCACCGGGGGTGTCGTGGGTCGCCAGCGTGAACCCGCCAACCTCATAGTGGCCGTCTTCGCACAGGTAGACATGGCCGGGAACAAACGTGCCGTCGGGGCCGGCGCCGACCTGGCCGTAGTAGCAATCCTGCGTGCTGGCCGCGTCGGGCATCTCGTTGATGCGGAGGAAGCACGTCGACACGATGGTGTCCCAAGGATTCACCTCGGTCAGGCAGGTCGCGCGGTCCTGGTCGGAGTCCAGCAACTGGCCGTTGGTCCCGGTGAACCCGGACACGATGAGGTGGGTGACGTTGTCGGAGTTCTCAAAGTTGAGCACGGTCACGACATCCGCGGGGCTGATGAGCGTAAAGGTGGACTCGTGAAAGACGACGTACCCATTGGCGCCGATCTGGTAGCCATCCAGCGGGACGACCGCCTCGATCACGCCGAATCCTCCGGTGCCATCGCCGATCACAAGGTAGGTGAGGCCGTTGAGCGACAATCCGGGCTCGCCTCGCAACTCGAAGTATTCGTCGTTGTCGGTGCTCGGCTGGTCGATCCTGATCTCGCTGATCTGGACATCGCCGGCCGACCAACCGCCACCAGCCGGGAGCACGTTGATGGTGCCCATCATCCCGAACTCACAGTGAGACGCGACGGGGCAGTTGAACTCGATGGAACCAGGGGTCGCATCCGCCGGGATCACATACTCAAACGCAGGATTGGCGGCCGTCAGCGTGCTGTAGAAGAGACCGGCAGTCGACAGGCAGTTCCCATCCTGCACCGCGTGGGTGCCACCGCTCCACTCAAAGCGAATCGTGTCGCCGGGCATGGCATCGACTACATCCGGCGAAAAAGTGAGGTTGACCTGCGTGACGACGTGGGTGGTTCCACCCGCAAGAGCGACGGACGTCGTACATGTCGCGAGGAGGCAGGCGATCGTTTCTTTCATGAGTCTCAATCTCCATGGGGCTCGGCGAATGCATTCGCACGCCGAAGTCCAACGCCAAGGCAAAAACCGCGACTTGAGCAAGTCGTGGACGGTCCCAAACGTAGCACCACCGCCGCGAGATCAAACTGATCGTTGGACTTCACCGCGAAATCATCTCGGATCGTGTGTTATCGGGCCACATCCACCCCGTGTCGCCTGGCCTACACCGGTTGGTGGCAACTCAGGCAGTGCAGGCTGCCGAGGCCGACCACCAGGTGTCGGGCGCTGATCGGAACCGCTCGGTGCCCGGGCATCGCCGCCTCAAGGGTGCGACACGCGGCGTCGTCACTGGCGCCACCAAAGCAGGGCACAAAGATGGCGCCGTTGGCCACCAGGAAGTTGGCGTGGCTCGCGGGGACCATGTTCCGTCCACCGGGGCCAAATCGATCCGCCGGGAAGTCGTAGTGCATCGGCTCCGGCACCGGGATCGCGAGGAGATTGAACCGCTCGCCCCGCTCGTCACGCGCCGCTTCCAAGGCGCGCCAGTTGACTTCAAGGATCTCGTGGTCGGGGTGACCAGCTGGAGCACGGAGCGCCGCGATGGTGTCCCGCGCGACGAACCGCGCGATGTCGTCAATGTGGCCGTCGGTGTCGTCGCCACGGATGCCGCCGGGAAGCCAGACGATGTTGGTGACACCCAGAGCATCGCACAGCGCCTGCTCGACCTCGCCAGGCGAGCGTTCGCCCCTGTTGACGTTCTCCAGGCACTGCCGGGTGGTCAGCACGGTGCCCGTGCCGTTCACGTCGATCGAGCCCCCCTCCATGACCAGGTCGTGACGCCACATGTCGATCCCCCATTGCTCGCGGATGTGCGTGGGGACATCGTTGTCCAGGCTTCGAGTCTCGTACTTGTCGCCCCAGCCATTGAACTGGAAGTCATGACCCGCGACGCGGCCATCGGCGTGCCGCACGAAGATGGGGCCGAAGTCGCGGATCCACGAATCGTTGGTGGCGACCCCTTGCTCGGTGAGCTCCACGACGTCCACGACCCGTGCCAGTTCGGTGCGCCAGTGCTCCCACTCGGCCTGGGCCTGCGCGAGGCATCCAGGCCAAGTCTCCTCATTGTGTGGTCGAACGAGCCAGACGCGGCGCTGCGGTGCCCACTCGGCGGGCATGCGAAAGCCCTGTCCTGCGGCGGTGCCAGGCAGGCATCGACCCGCCGACGTCGCGCGGGTGGCGTGGCTCACGCCGAAGTCCCGTCCAACATCCGCTCCGTGATCCCGCCGTAGGCGTCCACGCGCCGATCGCGAAGGAAGGGCCAGCCGCGCCGCATCTCCTCGATCCGGGCACGGTCGCAACGATGCACCAAGACCGCGGGCGCGTCCTGCGGCGCCTCCGCGACGATGACGCCACCCGGGTCGATGACCATGCTGCTGCCCCAGAACGTGAGGTCCGCCTCCACGCCGATGCGATTCACCGCCGCGATCCAGCACCCATTCGCGATCGCGTGCGCGCGGTGCATCGTGATCCAGGCGTCGCGCTGCTGCACGCGGTCGGCGGGCGTCTCGCCGTGGTACCAGCCAATCGCCGTCGGGTACACGATGAGTTCCGCGCCAAGCAGCGCCGTGAGTCGGGCCGCCTCCGGGTACCACTGGTCCCAACACACGAGCATTCCCGTCTTGGCCACGCCGTCCACCACCTGCCAGCCGCGGTCACCGGGCGCGAAATAGAACTTCTCGAAGAATCGAGGGTCGTCCGGGATGTGCATCTTTCGATAGGTCCCCAGGATCGACCCATCGCGTCCCAGATACACGCTCGTGTTGTGGCACAGTCCAGGCGCACGCTTCTCGAAGAGGCTCACCGTGATCTCCACGCCCAACTCGCGGGCGAGCGACGCCGCACACTGTGTCGTCGGCCCTGGGATCGGCTCCGCCAAGTCCAGCAGCGCTGCCTCTTCCTGCTGGCAGAAATAGTGGCCGCCGAAGAGCTCCTGGCTCACGATCAGCTCGGCGCCCCGGCCTGCCGCTTCGCGTGCCATCGATGCGAAGGTCGTGTGCACTTCCTCGCGCGATGCACCGATCGGGCTGGCGTGCTGGAGGAGGCCAATCGTGAAGTGGTCTGCCCTCGACATGGGGCAAGGATGCTACGCGCAGCGAGGTGCCTCAGAAGGTGAGCGTCTGCCTGATCGCGAACAGGAAGACGTCGTCTTGCTCTGGCACCTGGACGGTCTGCGGGATGTACTGCAGGTCGATGGAGAACTGGATGCTGGGAGTGGCCTGCGTGCGGAAGAAGAGTTCCACGATCTCCTGGCTGTCGCCGCCCGACATGATCGATGTCCCGCCACCGAGCCCCATCGCGAGCCCTCCCTTGGTGCCGAGAATGTCGGTCCAGAGCAGCCCGCCCATCAACTCCATCTCGATCGGGTTGATCGTTGGGTCGCTCCATGACCATTGCACGAACGTCCCGAGGTCCGGACGAAGTTCGGCGTGGAGGATGGACCACGCGCTGGCGTAGTTGCCGTTGAGGACCGTGAAGTCCATGTTGGTGTTGGTGACGCTGGCGCCAGCCAGCCAGCGGCTTGGGCCGCCGCGGGGCAGGTCAATCGTGTACCCGGCCTCGACCGCCAGAAAGTACCCGCCGTCGCCGACGTCAGAGATGCCGGTCCCGGTGCTTGCCCCCGCACCAGGCGACGTCAACACCGTGTTGATGTACGTCTGAGCCGATGGCTGCCATTGCAAGGCGGTCCCAAGCGTGTAGTTGTTGAATCCTGCGGGGAGCGCGTCCGACCCGTCCAGCGGTGCGGCGATGAACTGCGACGTCTCGTCGCCCGCATACGGATTCGCGAAGATGTAGTCGTTGGGGTTGATCTTGCCCACCGTCAGCAGGAGGTCATCTGAGCCAAGTTGCTGCGTGGCATACAACCGAAGCAATCGCCACTGGGTCAACGAGAAGTCAGAGTCCACCGCGTAGGGCGATCCAATCTGCGTCGAGAGCGGCGGCGTCCCGCCGATCACGCTGCTGTAGCGACCCTGCGCCACCACGATGGACTTTCCCAGGCCGAGCAAGTCTCCCAGGTGGGCCGTGGCGCCGATCTGGAATCGATTGATCCCCGCCTCGCCCGGCGTGTCGGGCTGCGAGCGGCTGGCCCACTGGTACACGGTCGTGTCGTACGCCGCCCACCGGATGCCGCGCTGGGCACTCCACTCCATCAGGTTTCGAGCCGGCGCGAGGAACTGTTCGCCCGGCATCGGATCGATCAGGGCCGCGTTGGCCTCAGATCCCAGCGTGCCCGGCTGGGTCTGGAGGAGGTCCAGCGATTCCGCGGCCTCGGCCAGACGGCCTGCCATCACCGGGCCTTCCATGGCGCGAAACCCGGCGAAGTTGCGAGTGGCCTCGGAAAGGGCTTCCAGTTCGGACTGGACTTCGCCGGCCCGGGCGGCCCTCGATTCCTCCGTCGACGGCCGCATTGGTGTGTCATCTGGATTCACCGTCTGCGCACGCGCCGTGGAGGCGACCGCCACGCACGCTGCCGCCGCAAGCGATTGAAGCCGGTCCCGGCGCTGCCTCAATGCGACTCCACGATCGGGAGTGTTGGCGTCGGGAAGACTGGCACTGGCTCGGTGCCGCCGCCATCGGCCTCGATGTTGACGAGCATGATCACGACGTGCGTGCAGTCCTCTCGGTTGGTCGAGACAATCGCGCGCGCCCGCACCCATCGGCCGTCGGGGTCGTACTCCACGCGCCCCTGCGCCATGAGGCTGTCCTTCCCCGCCGCCGCCCACGTGTCGACGCTGGCCCAATCCCAGGTGAGCGTGGCCCGAATCGGCGTGTCATGCCACTCGATCGCCGTCGTGGACGGATCCGATCCCGTGATCTCGAACGCGCTCCCATCTTCGGAGGCGAGGACCGTCTGCCCGCCGTCGGGAGACAGTCGCGGCGCCCCCGGCGTGGCACCGGTCGATGGTGCCGGAATCTCCGTCCCGCGCAGCACTCTCCGCACCACGCCTGGGGCCGGGTGCATGGTTCCACCGACCGAATAGCGGAGGAGAATCTTGGGACCGGGCCGCACCGGAAGCCCGGCCTCATCCACCATCAACTGAATCGACTGCGTTCGATCTCCCCAGCTCCCCCACGGGTCCACGCGCACCGTGAACGCGACCGATTCACCTGGTGCCACCGTGAACTCCTCCGGCAGGTCGCTCACCGTGCAGCCGCACGACGGGCTCCAGTGCACGACGCGCAGCGGAACATCGGCGTCGTTGATGATGGCGGCCGGCTGGGAGAGTTCGTGCATGTCGCCGCACGGCGACACGGCGCCCAGGTCGGCCTCCGAGGGCACGATGCGCATGAGCGGCGGCGAGAACGCCAGCTGCGGACGGTGTGGCGCGCGATTTCCCTCGAAGAGCCAGGCGACGAGGTCTCCGGCACACAGCAACGCGATCGCGAGCACGCCTGCAAGAGTCGACCACAGGACGAGCCGCTGCCGTTGAGTGAGGCCCATCGCGCGCGAATGCATTGCGCAATCGTAGCGGTGCCGCGGGCCGATCAGCCCAGCCCCGCGACGCTCCAACCGCCTCGATAGGCCGGCTTCACCAGCTTCTGCGCGTCGGCGTCGTCCCAGGTCATGGCCTTCGCATCCCAACGCAGCGTCCGATCCGGGACGAGCCCTCCGACGACGCCACAGAGGACGATCTCGGTCATTGGGCCGCTGAACTCAAACCCGGCGCGCGTGGCACCCTTGCCCATGCAGGCGTCCACCCACTCGTGCCAGTGGTTGATGTCGGGCAGCTCGGGCGGGGCAAAGTTCGGCTTCGCGCCTGCCGTGAAGACGTGCACCTCGCCAGGGTGGCAGATCACCAGCGTCCCGAGCTCGCAGACAAAGATCGTCGCGCCGTCGCTGGATCGCGTGGGCATGTCGAAGTCCTTGGGCACCCACGGCAGCGCCTCGGCCGGCGGCAGTCGACCGCCGTCGTACCACCACACGTCGAATGGCTTCCCGCCGCTTGATGCATGGCCATCGAACGAGAGCTGCACGGTTTCGCTCAGCGGAAACTGGTCGGCGGTCAAGTCCGTCACGGTGCCACGCACGGCGACCGGCGCCGTGAGGGCGAGCGCCTTGGTCGGCACGTCAAAGAAGTGGCACGCCATGTCGCCCAACGCCCCCGTCCCGAAGTCGCGCACGCCGCGCCAGCGGAACGGCGCGTAGGTGTCCTTGAGGTAGGGCCGCATCGGTGCGACATTGATCCACGACTCCCAGTCCAGGTCGGCCGGCACGGGGTCCGATCCCGGCTTCATGGGGCCCCCCTGCGGCCACCAGCCCGCCGGCCGGTTGGTCCAGATGTGCACCGCCTTGACGGGCCCCAGCACGCCCGACTCGATCCAGGCCATGCCCAGTCGCCGTCCCTTGTGAGCGTGGTTCTGGATGCCCATCTGCGTGGCGACCTTCATCTGCGCCGCGACTTCCTTCATCGTGCGAGCCTCATGCAGGCTGTGCGTCAGCGGCTTCTGGCAGTAGACGCCCTTGCCCGCTCGCATCGCCTGCACCGCCACGGGCGCGTGCGCGTGATCCGGCGTCGACACGATGACGGCGTCGACGATGTCGCCCATCGCGGCCAGGAAGGCTCGATAGTCCGTGAAGCACCTCGATTCCTCCACCCCGTAGGTCGCCCGAGACTGCCGGAGCGTGTCGCGATTGACATCGCACAAGGCCGTGACCTTCACTGCCGAATGCCCCGCCACGTTGCTCAGGTCCGAGCCCCCCATGCCGCCGCACCCGACGCATCCAACCTGGAGTTTCCCGTTCGATCCCTGCGCCACTCGGGCGCGGGTCGCCGCGGCCAGCGCCCCGGGTGCCAGTCCCCCCAGCGTGCCGGCCGCGCCGAGCGCCCCCAGCGTGAGGATGAATCGACGACGGGTCGGAAGGACGATCGGGTCGTGTGTGTGGCGCATGGGGCTCTCGGCGTGAAAGGAGTGGACTGCGCTGGAGCGCAGGAACCAGGGGGTCTTGTGCTGATCCGCAGCGTAGCCGCGACGCCTCCCCGGCGGAACTATCATTGGCCCTCCACCACCTCGATGAGCAGCGCGACAGACAATCCGCCCCGGCCGGGGGGAGCACCGCACGCGACCGCGGCACGGGCCGTGAAGCCAGCATTGATCGTCGCCGCACTGGGGATTGTCTTTGGAGACATCGGCACGAGCCCGCTCTATGCGCTGGAGGAGTGTTTTGACAGTGCGCACGGAGTGGCCCCCACCCCAGAGCATGTGATGGGGGTCCTCAGCCTGGTGTTCTGGTCGCTGGTGCTGGTCATCGGCGTGAAGTACTGCTCGTTCCTGCTCAAGGCCAACAACAAGGGCGAGGGCGGAATCTTCGCACTGCTCGGCCTGCTGACGCCGCGGGACGGAGGGGTGGCCAAGACCAGCCGGGTCGTCCTCCTGGCCGCGATCGCCGGAAGCGCACTGCTGTATGCCGATGGCGTCATCACCCCTGCCATCTCCGTGCTTTCGGCCGTGGAGGGCTTGAAACGGGAGAGTCCCGAACTGGAACGATTCATCGTCCCGATCACGGTCGTGATCCTGGTGGCCCTCTTCTCCATGCAGCGCATGGGCACCAGCCGCATCGGAGGCTTCTTTGGCCCGGTCATGTGCCTTTGGTTCGGCTCCCTGGCCGCACTCGGCCTGATCGCCATCCTCAAGTCGCCAAGCATCCTGGGAGCGATGAGCCCGGAGCACGGAGTGGCCATGGCCGTCGACGATCCGTGGGGCACCTTCCTCATCCTGGGGAGCGTCATGCTGTGCATCACGGGTGGCGAGGCGCTCTACGCCGACCTGGGCCATTTCGGCCGCAAGCCGATGGTCTTCGCGTGGTACGGCCTGGTGATGCCGGCACTGGTGATCAACTACTTCGGCCAAGGCGCGGCGATCCTGGCCGACGGAAGCGTTTCCGAAGACCCATTCTTCGCCATCGTGCCCGATGGCTTCGTGCTTCCGATGGTCGTGCTGGCGGCGGCGGCCACCGTCATCGCCTCGCAAGCGATCATCTCCGGCGTCTTCTCG